>ERZ778511.4-NODE-4-length-208463-cov-9.220121_pt1 | contig 208463 bp, 182 predicted proteins | sample MGYA00510347_ERZ778511 | MGnify/ENA primary metagenome ERZ778511 (study PRJEB29527, sample SAMN07138967) | mouse gut metagenome | material: feces | host: mouse | place: China:Nanjing | collected 2016-01-25 ...
TCTTATAGAGCATGCCGATCCGCTCCATTGCCTGATATGCAGTTGTTTCTTTCAGTTGCTCTTTGGTGAAATCCTTTTTCAATGTTGTAAGGGCTTCATCAAAGCGCCACCTTGCATGGGCCTTATTCCAGTTCTCGAATAAGAATCATTATCCCAGAAGTATTGTTATTCTAGGAGAACTGCCAACATCAGCGTAAATCGGCAGTTCTCCGATTTAAATCCCGAATAACAATAACTACTTTTTACCTTAAGAATTTCGGTATGTTATTTTTGCCATTAGTGTTCTCAAAATGAGAATTATCCTTGAGAAACCATTTGTCATTCCACGATTTAAGCTGTTTATTCGTAAGCGATGAATAACTCACCGCCTACCTTTTTTCAAAAATTAGTTTTAAGCAGTAAACGGCTGCCGTTTACCCTCAATCCCTCTGCTCCGCAAGTGGCAGGGGAATTCTTTTTTCTGGAACATTTGACTCCACATCAATGAGTCCTGAACATTGCTCCTTAATAAAATCGCTCCATGGCATCAGCTGTTCTATACCTGCGGACGAATTCATGTAATCCGGCATATACAGGAGTACCGTATAGAGATACTGGAAGATATTCAGATTGTTCGCTTTTGCAGTTTCGACAATGCTGTACATTACTGCGCTTGCCCCTGCACCTGCCTCTGATGTGTGGAATAAGAATGCTTTCCGTCCGATTGCATAGCTCTTGACCTTTCGTTCCGCACGGTTATTCGAGATCTCACATCTGCCATCCAGCAGATAGTTCATCAGGGTGTCATGGTGGTTTTGGGCATAGGCCACCGCTTTCCCAAGCTTGCTTCCGCCACTTGGATGCAGTGTGTCCAGCCAGTTCCAGAACTGCTCCCATACGGGCTGTTCCAGTTCCAGCCTTTGTTGTTTCCGTTCTTCCGGTTTCAGATCCTTCAGCGTCCGTTCCAGATAGAAGAGCTTGTTGCAATACATAAGTCCGATCTCCGCAGGAAGCAGCTGCCCTGCTTCTTCCCCATCCGGAAGTGCGGTATCTTCGATTGCTGCATCTGAATTGATATCCAGCAGCTTAAGCTTTTTACGCCTGCCTGCAGGAACCGCTTCGAAGAACTTACGCCTTGCATGTGCAAGGCAGCATACCAGTATGACGTCTTCCAGTTTATTGTAACCCTGATATCCGTCACACTGTACCAGACCATGAAATCCTTCCAGAAAGTCCTGGGCACATGCTCCTTTCCGGCTTGGCTGGTAATCGTAGAGCACGACCGCTGCCAGACCATCATTGCCGGTTGTGTATAACCACATATATGATATCTGTTCAGCGGCACGTCCTTTTTCACGCAGCACCCGGCATGGCGTCTCATCTGCATGCACAAGGTCACGTGTCAGGAGCTCTTCGCGCATCCGCTCATAGACCGGATAGAAATAATTCTCTGCAGCGTAAATGATCCAGTTTGCCATCGTTTCCCTCGGAAGTGTAAATCCCAGCTGATTCATCAGGTATTCCTGACGGTAGTACGGCATTGCCAGACTGATCTTTTCCATTGCAGCATAAGCGACAATGGATGGTGATGCCGGACTGTGTGGAATCAGCGCGGCAGGTGCTTTGGATTCTGCAAATGTTCCATCCCCGTCCTGTCTGCAGTCCGGGCAGATCCATTTTTCCTGATAATAATGGATGCGTTCCACCTTTGCCGGGGTAATCCGAAGCTCCTCCCGGACAAATGTTTCCCCTATGGGTTCCATCTGTGAATTACAGTAAGGACACTGTTTCTCTTCTTCCGGCAGTGGGATCACCTCTTTATGGACTGGCAGATTTCCGTACTGGTCTTCACGGGTGGCTTTTGCTTTCCGTGTTGTTCTTGTATGACTCTTTACCGTAGTCGGCACTTTCTCCATGTCTTCCGGTGCTGCATCTTCTGTTTCTGCATTGTTCTTTGTTTTTTCGCTGCTTTTGCCAAAGAGCATCCGCTGGAATTCATTCACGGTCTCCCGGAGTCCTGCAATCTCTTCTGTCATACGGTCAACGGTTGCCCGCAGATCTTTGATTGTTTCTGTCTGCTCTGCCAGACGCTCATTCTGCATCTGCATCAGCTGTTCTTTCTGTGCAAGCTGGTTTCGGAAAAGTATGTTCTGCCCCTTTGGATCCACCATGAATTCCTCCTTCTTTTAAGATACATGTATTGTACTAAAATGGCGGAATTACCGCAAATGCCGGCAAAAAGGACACTGGCATTATGACGAATCCAAAGTATCTTTTTTTCACTCATAAACCAGCTGTTTTTACAGGAACTCCAGAAAGTTATCCACAGCCTTGTGTATGACGGGACAAGTTTCCCTGAACAACTTTCCCCATGATTTCACATCTGTGGATATCTCCGGGTTACAGCAGCTTTCTGCAGCAGAAATATTTTTTTAAATTCTGCATATTGCACAAATCAGAAGTCCCTGCCTTTCGCCGGCTGGATTGCCCTGGGCTGGTCAATGGAAAGCCCTTCCATCAGCCATCGGAATTCCTGTCTTGTTAAAGGACGGACTTCAGATGAATTACGCGGCCACTGAAACTTTCCATTGTCTAACCGTTTCTGTAAGAGTACAAATCCATCACGGTCGAAATAGAGGGCTTTCATGGTATTGTTTTTTCGTCCACAGAACAAAAACACTGCATTGGTAAAGGGATCCAGCCGGAAGTTATCCCGGATGACTGCCATGAGGCCGTCGAATGACTTTCTCATGTCAGTCCGCCCTGTTACCAGATAGATTTTCTGTACTCTGGACAAATCCCCGATCATAATTGCTGCAGAGCTGATAATGTATTGTAAATCAGGTCTCTGCAGGCATTGTTTTTGATTTCAACAGAACAGCCATTCACTGTAACCGTAATTGCAGCAATGGTATCCGTTTCCAGTGTATCAGTGTTCCGCTGCCCGGACATATCCGATACCAGTGTGTTGTCTTCACTGCTCACAGATACCGGAACAATTTCCGGTAATTCATTCACACGACTCTCAAGTGACTTCGGAATGACACATGATTTTTTCCTGAGTTTTGAAATCGTATTGTAAAATGTATTGATTGAAATGCCGTTCTGTTCACACCAGGATCTGTCTGTCAGACCGCTGCTGCGGCATGTCTGGATCAGAGTCATCCATTCAGCCTCGGTTTTATTTTTGCTCCTCATTTATTGTTCCTCCTGAAGTAGTTATTGCACAGTAACCGGCTACCTTTTTCAGAAAAGAGTAGTGATGCGACAGCATCTGGATATGCGAATAGAAACAGCAGCCATTTACTGTTTATTTACTGTATTATCTCAGAAGTGGAACGATTTGTGGAACGGTGTGTTATTAATCGCTTACTTTTGTTTCATTCTCATTCATCAAATAATATGGATATTGGTATTGCAAAACGGTACGATTTTGTCCAATTTTATTTGACTTTTTGTCCCAACAAAGCAATAAAAACTGTACACTATTAAATCTAAATACATATGAAATTTCTAAATCTGGGAAACTTTGTTTTTCTATATCATCATTTAAAGTAATCTGTCCTGTCTCATAGTTTACGTTTCTTATCGTACTGTTTGAGTAAAAAAATGGATTTTTACCCCAACGTAATTTAAGATTTCCAAACATTGCATCGGGAATAGGAGAAACATTAACAGCAATCCCACACAATATGGTAATGTTTGTTTTAGGAAAAGTATCATTGGAATTCATAAGAAATTGTTTTATTTCTTCATCAAAAAATGAGCAATCTTCTTTATGCGACCGCATATCATTGTAGGCATATTTCAATAGCATTTTTTGAATCATAACATAATCATATTCTATTTCAACCTCGTCATTTTCACTATAAGTTTGAATAAAGTATCTCGCTATGAAATCTTTGGCATAACTATCAATATATGAAATCCGTTTATTGTTACACTCAGCACAAACATCTTTTACCATAGGGTCTGATTCATGAATCCTATTTCTCGTTTCATCAAAGGTTATATAACATTCTGGAAACAAATCTAATATTGCACTTGAAACAATATGTTCTTTAGTTCCCTTTGCTTCTTTTCCGCAATACGCACACACCATATTTATAAATTCCTTTCGATATTTCAAGAGATACTCTCAAATAAATCCTCTTAATTTTTTAAACTACAAATCGGCTTACAAGCCGTAAGCCAATTTATTCGGAGAGTTCACTTTCTATTTCCTCTACTGTCGGTAGACTGCTCTTAAATTCCTCACGAAGTACCTTTGTCAATTCATATTCTGCAATCCCAATTGGTTGTGAAATATCATCGAGCGCATACTCAGCAACGACATCATCTTTATCCTTACATATTAGTATACCAATTGTCGGATTATCCTTTTCAGTTTTCATCTGTTTATTGACAGCCGTGACATAAAAATTTAATTTTCCTGCAAATTCTGGCTTGAATTTTTCCGTTTTCAGTTCCACTACAACATAGCAATGAAGGCGGACATGGTAAAAAAGCAAATCCATATAGAATTCACTTTCGCCGACATGCAAATGTATTTGCCTGCCAAGATACGAAAAACCTGTGCCCAATTCTAATAGAAATTGAGTAATTTGATTGATAAGGGCATCTTCCAATTCTTTTTCGTCATATTTTTCTCTCAAGGTCAGAAAGTCAAAATTGTATGGATTTTTCAATGTTTGTTCAGCTAAATCAGATTGCGGCTCTGGCAATTTTAATTGAAAATTGGTAATAGCTTTGCCTTGTCTGTCATACAGACCGCTATCTATTTGATGTTCTAAAACAGTTCTGCTCCAACCGTTATCCATCGTTTTCTGCGCATAAAATAATGCTTCTGCAATATTTTTACACTTATACATAATCCTCTGATTATGCCCCCACGGAATAGATTTAATTATTTTTTCAATTAATTCCATTTGGCTTACAGCCTGTAAGCCATTTTCGTCGGAGTTATAAAATTTGTACCAATAACGTATGCTTTTTAAGTTTTGCACTGAAAAACCCGACATATTAGGAAAAGTCTTTCGTAAATCTTTACTCATTGTTGCAAGAAATGCCTCTCCCCATTTTGCATTTTTCTGCTTGGCAACAATATCTCTGCCTATATCCCAATATAAATCAAGCATCTCATGATTCACCTTAACAGAAGCCTTTATCTGACTATGCTTTATCCTGTTCTTTATATTTTCTATCCATGCTTTATATTCATCATCCACAATAAAGCCAACCTCTCCGCCTGCCACTTTTATCTTCCTCCAATCAGTATATCCTATCCTTTGACTGTATATGTGTTTTCCATTTTACCATATACAAATGAATTTTTCCATTTTCTCAGATGAAACAGCGACATTAGCTGTACGCCAATGCCGCTTTCAAAATCAATTAAAAATAAGTTCTGCAAAAATAATTTCATTTGCCTGTTGTCTGATACAATTCATTAATTGTGTCCATTTTAAAGGGTTAATTGCCTTTAATTGTTCTGTCATTTCTTGTTTTTGTTTCATCTGCTCTACAATCCGAAAAAAATGTTTTTGTGCCTGCTTGTCAATCTCTACAAGATATTCATTGAGATTCCCACTCATAAGTAAATTAATGTAGGTTACTCTACGATAATTCTGTAAAAAATATAGATGCCGTTGACCGTAAAAACCGATTTCAAAATTTGCTATATCTGGCATTTCAAGATTTGGAATAACATAGTTGTTTTCCTTTCGGTATGTACCACCAAATTGTTCAAATAATGATTTCATTGTAGTTTCCTCCAGTATATTTAATTATTCCTACAAATTCATCATAGCCAACCGTCTTTACAAATTTCCCAAAATGCCACAAGGGACACTTCCTTATGTGAAGTGTCCCTTTGTAAAACCCTTTTTTTAACGTAAATGGTAGATAGTGTTTACTCATTAGCTGAAAAAAGAAAAAGAAACTGAAATATAAAAATGCCAAAAAATGTAAAAAAAGTCTATTCAAATTGAAAATTTTGTTGTAGAATAAATATAACATACGATTATCTCTTCTTAATTTGCAATATTTTGTTGGATACTTGGAATAAAAGAAAATGATTGTATGTTTTTTCGTGGGGAAAGATCAAAAATATGCTTATTTTTATCATTTCTTTGCTATCATAATAAATAGCGTCTTTATTTTGATATTTTGTGTTTATTGTTAATCATATGATATCGGATTTAGGCGCATTTTTGTTGTTAACGAGAGAGGGGGAGAAAATATTTTGGAGTTTATATATTCTTGTATCCTACAGATACTTTATGATTGGAATGAGTTAATTACTTTTGGACTAGGGATTGTTGTTAGCGGTTTATTTGCATATTTTACAAATCCCCCAAGTAAAAAATTGAAAATTATCTTAGTAATAGTTCCAACAGTTGTGGCCATAATAGTGAGTATTTGCATTATTTTAACCAAAGCGCATTATACATATGTACCTAACATCAATTTGGGAAATGAATCTTATGAACAAGCGTCTTCACGGATAAGGGATGCAGGTCTGAAGTGTACGGATGATAATCTTGAAGCTGATGAAAAAACAAAGGAACGTTTGAAAACAAGAGAAGACTTAATGAATCATGCTTTAAAGGTAACGGACTGTAATCCTAAGCCAGAAAAATTTGTAGAGGGAGGAACAGATGTTATTCTGTCCGTTCGCTGGGATGATGAACTCATAATAAATAATCCGAATGCTTTAAAAAAGGCGATTGTAGAAAACGAGGAAAGAAAGTTTATTTTTAATGTGAATTTGAGAAAAGTACCCAAAGTCAAGGGAAAGTCTCAAGAGACTGCGGAGAGGATTCTTAGATTTCTAAAGATTCCTTATCATATAGAAAAACAAGTCCATTCAAATAAGATAGAAGCTGGGATAATCTTTTCTCAAACACCAGAAGAAGGGGCAAATGTAGATGAGAAGACAAAGGTTGTGCTGGTTGTAAGTAAAGGACCTGAACCAATTCAGGTGACGAACGTGGTTGGCAAGTCTAAAAATGAGGCGAAAAATGAGCTGGAAAAATTGGGTCTTACGGTTACAGTAGGGGAAGATTATAGCGATACAGTGCTAGAGGGATATGTGATGGAGCAGACCGTAAGCCCGGGGGAAAGTGTTCCGCCAGGGACAGAAGTTAAAATTGTAATCAGCAATGGATTTAGGCCAAAGAATGAGAAGCCAACGCGAACCCCTACGGTAAAACCGACGCAAACGCCGGAACCAACGCCATCCCCAATTGCTACGCCGACACCACCACCGCCGACGCAAACGCCGGAACCAACGCCACCACTGCCGACAGAGAATATAAATGAAGATGGCTCAGATATGATTGAAGTTCCCACGGAACCATTAAATGATTAAAATAGAGAAATTAATGTTAAATTTGGAGGGGATATAAATGAAAATCCAGTTTGATAAAATAAGATGGCAGTTTCGAATGATTTTTGTAGCAGCTATTTTGACAGGAATGGGGATGGGCTTTCATGTCAAAGCTGCATCTTCTCAATGTCAGTTGGTCTACAAATTAAGCGGACAATATCAGACGGCAAACACCCTGGGAAATTTGTCCAGTGTAAAAATAGAAAGAAATAGAGAATTTTATTTAAAATATGAAATAGACCATGCAGCAATTGCTGACAGTACTGTGAAGATATATGTGCAAAATGAAGCCGGCAATATCGAGATGATTGAAAAGGTGATCTGCACATCTGTGAATGAAGATTACTATTATGATACAGAGGAAAATTGTGTATACATTCCGGTATCTCTAAAAAATGAAAAAGGTTCTATAAAAGTGTATTTTGATATAACCCTTGCCAATGGACAGGTGAAGGAAAAATATGAACCAGGTTCTGGGAAGGTTTTCTGTTTGGATTTGCTTGGGGAATACACCATATCATACGATGCAAACGGCGGGACGAATGCGCCAGATTCCCAGACAAAATATGCAGAAAGTCCATTGGAGCTCACAACCGAAAGGCCGGTAAGGGAAGGATATATATTTAAAGGATGGGCAGAAAGCAGCGCTGCCACAGAAGCATCTTATCAGCCAGGAGAGTTGTATACAGAGAGCAGAGGAAAAACATTGTTTGCAGTTTGGAAGCTGGATTTAAGGCCTGTAGTGGACGGACCAAAAGATCAATCGGTAAAGGCAGGGGAGAGTGTAACATTTCACGTAATTGCACAAGGAGAGCATCCCGATTGTTACAGTTATCAGTGGTATTATGCAAGCTCCCAAAATGGAACAGGCACCAGGCTTGCTGGAGAGATAAGGTCCAGCCTAGTGATTGGGAAGGATAAGGTAACCCCACAATTAGATAACCTTTATTATTACTGTGTGGTATATGACAGCTACAGTGATGAGTATATGGAAAGCAGCCGTGCCAGGCTGACGGTAAACAGTGAGCCAGCAGTAACAGGGCCTATAGCTCAGAGTGTGAAGGCAGGAGAAGCAGTATCATTTCGTGTAACAGTCAGTGGAGGAAAGCCCTCAAATTATACGTATCAATGGTATTATGCGTTGTCCCAAGGCGGTCAGGGAATTAAGATTAACGGGGCTGTAGGATCTAACTATACAATACCAGGCGGCCAGATAACAGTAAGCCTTAATGGAAGATATTATTACTGTGTGGTAAGCAATGGAATCTATTATGTCACAAGCGGCAGGGCTAAATTGACGGTAGAAGGAAGCAGTGTTTCTGAAGGTAATAATAATAGCGGAAATAACAATACCAGCGGCAATGAAGGCGGCAATAGTAATAACGGCAATGGAAGCAGTAATAATGGGGGCGGCAACGGAAATGACAAGAACAATAACAGTAAAACTCGAAAGACACAGAAAATTATGGCTTCCTCCCATTATGTGAAAGCATATGGAAGCAAACCGTTTTATCTGAAGGCAAAGACAAACGGAAATGGAAAACTGACCTATTCCAGCAGCAACCGAAAAGTAGCTTCCGTATCATCGAAAGGCAAAGTAACTGTAAAAAAATATGGAACGGCAGTGATTACTATTCGCGCGTCGAAGACGGCAAAGTATCATGGGGCAAGTAAAAAAATAAAAATAAAGGTTGTGCCAAAGAAAGCGCAAATTGCGAAGCTAAACTCACCGGAAAAGGGTATGTTACTGGTTATGTGGAAAGATAATAATACGGTGACAGGCTATAGAGTGGAGGTATCCTATAAAAGTAAAAACAAATTAAAAATAAAAACGAAAGAATATTCGCGGCTCCAGAAAGGGATTGCATATACAGAGGCTCACAGTGGGAAAACCTATCAGGTTAAAATTTGTGCCTATGTAAAGGTCGGAAAAAGCAAATATTATGGTTCATGGAGTAAGGTGAGAAAGATAAAAATCAAGTAGTTATTGATTAATGAATACCTAAGGAGGGGAAATAAGAAATGAAAGATTGGAAACCAGGAAGACGCTGTGCGGCTTTGCTATTAGCGCTGATATTTTTATTTACAGATATGGCATTTCATCCACAAATGGTGCAGGCAGCGTCAAAACAGGTAAAGAGTGTTTCACTGAAAATCGGCTCAAAGAAGGTCACGAAAAAAACAGTGACGATGTATAGCGGAGAATCAAAGACGCTGAAAGTCAGTGTATCGCCGAAAAGCGCTAAGAAGAAGGTTACTTTCACATCCAGAAAGAGAAATGTTGCGACTGTCAATAGTAAAGGTGTGATTACGGCAAAGAAATCTGGAACGGCTCAGATTAAGGTAACGGTGACCGGAAAGAACAACAAAAAGAAATCTACATATGTAAAAGTGAAAGTAAAGTATGTTTCACTTGTATTGAATAAAAAGAAAGCATCCCTGAAGGTTGGGAAAAGGCTTACCTTGACAGCAAAGGTATCTCCAAAGAAAAAGGTGAAATGGAGTTCCTCAAACCGAAAAGTAGCAACTGTATCATCCAAAGGAGTCGTAAAAGGCATAAAAGCTGGAACGGCAAGGGTGACAGCAAGTGTTGGAAACAAAAAGGTTAGCTGTTTGGTGAAGGTCACAGGGACAGGCGCTGGAGATAATAACAGCGCCAATATTAAAGTGCAAGGCTTGAATGCTTCTGTTGAAGGTGGAAATACAGTTTATGTTGGACATTCTAGTTCCATTATCACCCAGATTATTCCAGCAAACGCTACAAACAAGGCTCTTTCCTATCGTTCCAGCAATACGGCTGTTGCCCAGGTAAATGAGCGGGGCGCAATTCTTGGAATTTCAGAGGGTGCAGCAGCAATTACTGTGACGGCGGCTGGAAATATCAGTACAACAGTGAATGTAAAGGTTGTGGAAGTACCTGTGGAATCCGTTAAAATAGTGCCAGACACGGTTGTGCTGCCAGTTACTGGAACAACAAACCTGACAGCAGAGATACTGCCAGCAGAGGCTTCTAAGAAGCTGGTGAACTGGAGCAGCGATAATATGGCAATCGCAAGGGTGGATGCAAATGGTAAGGTTACAGGAGTATCCAAGGGAACAACGGAGATTAAGGCTCAGGTGGCTGGAAGCAATCAATTTGGCATATGTACCGTTGAAGTAGATCCTAATTTCGTTGCAGATGGAATATCCATGAAGGTAATGAATCCTTATACAGACAATGTAGGAAACGTATACGATAATACCGTATTGTTTGGCAGGGATATGTCATTGCGTGTGCGCCTAATGCGGAATAAACAGCCAGTTGGCAATGCAAATATTAATCTTCAATTGAAATCAGTATTTGGAAATGCGGCGGATTGTTTTGAAGTGCGCCAGGCAAACAAGGAAACAGATAGCGATGGGTATGCAAACTTTTACATTGGCGTCAAAAATAACGATTGGAATGCAGTGTGTGGAAAATGGCAGAGCTTCATTGTCACTGCCAAGGATTCTGCATCCAATAAGGAAGCAGAGCTTAGCGTCAGATTTGCAACAGTACATTTGGAACGAATCGAAGTGGTTTCAGATATCATTCCTTCCAGAAATGCATCCTTTGCGGATTCTGGAGTTTATGAAACGGCTTCAACCAATGGAAGCAAAAAGGTTGAGTATGTTACCAGCCAGCAGGTTTCTTCTGCAAATGAGGATCACAGTGTGGTTTTGGAGGCGCAGCCCTATCTGCTGCTGCCTGCAACCAGAGAGACAGCAAACAGTGGGGAATGGCATGTTTCGTTTCCAAATGAAGATGGCAGTGGGATTTCAGGCAGTTATTCCATTTATAATGACGACACCAATGAAACTACCACTACAACAGTAGAGGAGGTTCCAGCAGGCTTAAATAGTCTTTCTGTAAAGTTTGATAAGATTGCCCTATCAAAATATACGGCTATTTATATGGATCTTTACAGTGCCGAGACAGGAAAATTGATGGAGCATCAGGAGCTTACTGCGACCAATAATGGAGCAGCGGCAGGGTTTTCATTTGGGAAACAGACAGATGAGAGAGGCTATCTGGTAGTATCTTTGGTATCTCAGGGGCAGGTAGAAGAAGGATGTGAAGGCTATGTAATCAGAGAAGTTACTGGTGCATGGACAAGCGAGGGATATGAGAGAGCAGAGGCTGTAGAATTGGAAAATGCCGTGAACTGGAAGATTGTAAACCCGGAATTTTCAGTGGTAAATGATTTGCCGAATGTGGAAGATTATGTACCAGGCAGTATGATAGCAGATAATTATAATTATCAGTATAAGGTTCCTCTGTTCCCTCAGACAGGGAATGCAATTATAGAGGCAACCGGGCCAAATGGGGATGGAGTGAAGGAATATTTTGTATATCCTTCTGCGAATGCTAAGACAGGGGATACTTATGATAACAGGAATACTCTTGCGCCTGTGCGAAGAGCAGTAAAAGCAGTTTATCTCGGCAAGGATGATGTGACCCATCAGGTGGGAAGGTTTCGTCAGGATGGGAACAAAGCCATTGTGGATTCTACAGAGACAGGGCTGACAACCATTAAGGCAGTGATTGCTGTGAAGGGGCTTACAGAGAAAGAACTGAATTCGCAGAACGGTGGAACCTTGTACAGTTCCATTCAATGGGTTCCTGTTCCCAATAAGATTCCTTCCGAGGTAGTATCTGATTATTATGCATTGGAGGGACAATCAGTTACAATCACGGCTCAGGTGATAGATAAAGTTGGAAATCCTGTAGCAGGGAACGGAATTATTACCTTTCAATATAATAACGGTTCCGGGCTTACCAATATAACCACACAGGGGCAGCAGTTAACCGGTGCAGGGAATGATACAGCAACAAATTATGTAACTGTCAGTGAGATTACAAATGGCACAACAGATACGACGGGTCAGGCAATCCTAAAATTACGAGGGGCAAATGCAGGATATGTAGAAGGCATTACGGCAGTATGTGGGGACTATGATGTCAAACTGACCATTGGAAGCGAGGGAAAAGAAGAAATTAAGAAAGCAAATATCTATTGGGTAGATATGGGTCTTACGTATGTGAATTCAGCAGTTCAAACAGATATGCCCAGGCGCACAACGAATTTTGCCTATGAGGTAGTTTCAGTCCCTGCCAACAGCAGCAGTATAGTGGGCAAAACATGGAAGGTTGGTTTTCTTCCGGTTGCACAGTCCCGTAAATTTAGTTATACAAATCCAGCAGCAGTGGAACGTCCAACAAAAGCAAATGAATTTGTCAATGTTTCAGGGATTTCGATAGGTTATAGCAGAGAGGGAGTAGGAAGCTGCAGCCAGCAAGGGAAAGAGGCAGTTTTATCTTCCACTCAAACTGGCATGACAAGCCTGATCGGGAAAATTAAGCTGCCAAGCGATTCTGGCAGTGTAAAATTTACATTCTATGATGAAGATGGAAATGAAGTGACCCATACCAACATTGGCGATAGTATATCCGAAAGTACCGCTGAAAACACAGGGATTAAATATCAAATGATTTGGGAGCCAAGGGGTGAAAAGCTTGAGATAGTGGAAGGAAAAGAGGCCAGCTTTAAGAAATCTGAGACGGCTTATATTCATGTGAAGCTAAGGGATAATTACGGCAATCCTCTTCCTGGCCGCAGCATAACATATGGGGTTTCTGGATATCATCAAAATATGGGAACACAAAGTGGGATCACAGATTCCTCTGGCATGGTTACTATCACACTTTCTGCCCCAAATGTAGCGGGGGCTTCCACTACCATTTCGGTTACTGCTGAAGGGGATAAGGATTTACAGGACAGTATTATCGTAACATATACAAATTGACATGATCCGCGACACTTACCGGATGGATCCTTACGCAGATGCATTGTATCTGCGTAAGGAAAAGATATTTTACTTGTCACCATAATGATACCGACATGCCAGTATATAGATATTATCTTTGTCTATTCTGTAAATCAATCTATCTTTATCGTTGATTCTCCTACTCCAATATCCAGATAAATTCCCACTTAACGGTTCTGGCTTTCCGATACCCTCATTACCGTTTCGAGAAATATCACTTATTAACTGATTGATCTTTTTAAGAGTTTTCCGATCTTCTGTCTGCCGATGAAGGTAATCTTGCCAGCCGGTATCTGCAAAAATTTTATTCATGATCTTCTGCCTCAATCAGCTCATGGACAGCGCATTGGCCATTTTCCAATTGTGCTTTACCTTTCATTAGCCAGTCATAATTCTCTTTATTGCCCATAACATAAATATTTTCCATAAGGTTGTTATAGGATTCTTCCGATATCATAACCACATTCTTATTGTCTTTTCTTGTAACAATTATAGTCTCATAGTCATCGGTTACCTTATCCATATACATTTTCATATTATCACGAAGATTTGTATAATTCACTGCTAACATAATATCACTCCTCTCAATATAAGTACAGAAAACTGTACTTATATTATATCGTACAGTTTTCTGTACGTCAACATTTTATAATATATTATAAAGCGCTGCTCCGTTATCCTTTAAGGAATTTCCTTTTTAAGTTTTTCATATGTCCTTATTAAATCATCCCGCGGTTTTATCTTTTTCTGAATTCCATACTCATATACTTTCATCCACAAATCGTTGTCATCTATCCGGCTGATCAGATCCAGTGCACGGTAAAGCGTGATTTCTTTATCGGTCCTTGTGGAGTGTTTGAAATAATAGTCTATTCCTTGTTCGGGTTCGGCAAGCTTTATTGCAGTCAGTAATATCATGCTGCAGAGCTCGTCAATTTCACTTTCCAGATAGTACCGTTGGGAGTCGTATTTTTGCAGGCTGGAAAGTTTTTTTGTTCTTTCGTCTATAAGTTTTTTTGCTTCTTCCATAGCCATATAACTGACATCGCTTGTTTTTAAGCTGTTAAGAAGGATTATTTCCTGATAGACATGCAGAGCTTCTCTGCTTAATCCGCCGGTAGTTGCATAGAGTAAGAGAAGTGAGATATTTTCCCTGGAATATCCGGCTGCAAATGTTTTTTTTACCAGCAGTTCAAAGAAGGCCGGCTGTTCCCAGCCAATTGAGCGGAAGGGATCGTCAGTGGAAAACAGGTAATAATTACAGGCTTCGCAAATCAGTTGATATAAATCTGTTAGTATTTTCTTTTCCATTGATTTTCCTTCTAAAATCCCAATCAGCACAGAATCAATTTCTTCTTTCTGTGCTTTGCGAAGCTGCTTATAGCATTCCGCAAAGGCTTTCTCCAGATGCGCTCTGTCAGATGCGCTTAGTAATGTTCGTAATTCTTGAATTTTCATAATCACCTCACCCGGAACACTTCAAAATGCTCCGTTTCTCCTATCGTCTCATAGCCTGCATTCCGAAAATATTCCCCCAACCCCTTATTCTTGTTGGGAATTATATATTGAATTTGATGCTTTGTTATATTTTTTTCAAGGACAGCTGGCTCAAGCTGGATACCGTAATAAAGCAGAAGGGTAAGAATGCGGCGGCTGTTTTTGTTATCCAAGGTTTGCTGGACCATATCAGGGTCTGTAGGATCGATGGACCATCGCAGCATCTCCTGCCGGCGGATGGTATTTAAAATAGAAGGGTCATACTGCCTTAGCTCCAGAAGCTGTATATCAGCAAAAAGGCAGGATTTTGGCTCATCGGTTTTGGCGTCCCGTTCAATGATATCGGCAATTTGGATGGACTCGTTTTTAATCTTGTAAATGTTTTCCGCAGGAACCATATGAAGGAACTGGCCTTCTCCTGCAACAGCAATCAGGACAGCAAAGGCGATGATACCTATGGCGCGTTTCCAGCGTTTGGAAAGAAGGTGAATCAGCCATACCATTGTAAATGCAAGCACAAGATTCACAGGAAGAAGCCAGTAAATCCGGCGGATGCGGGAGGCTAGTCCGATTCTTTCTGCAACTGGTATCATCAGGTATGGATTGAATACGGTGAACATGGCAAAAAGGGCTGGGTATACAAATACAGATTTCAAATCATGCTTTTTTTTCAAATAAAATACAGCCAAAGCCAGGACATAAGCAAGGAAGAAAATTCCTATATTGGAAAAAGCGTCATCAAAAGATTTGTTCAGAAAATCCATTCCTAATCTATAAAAATTTTGCATCATGTACCCTCCTATGTGTAAATGAAGAAAGAATGTTTCGTAAACAGGTACGCCGCGCCGTACAGGATACAGGGGATCAGGCAAATTCCATAACGTATCCAGATGGAAGCGCTCTTCTTTGTCAAGCCCAGGGGAATCAGGCAGATGCTTAATTCAAAGGGAAGCATATAGATACATGACATATTCAGGCCGAAGCTGGAAGAGACCACCAGGAATAATTCGATCCAGTGGCTGCGTTCCCTATGTTCTCTGGCAATTTTCAAAAACAAAAGAAACACCATCGGGAGGATGATGCAGGCGAGAGTGGTTTTTCCTTCATACGCCCGGAAAAATAAAAATTCAGCGCTGGTAAAAAGATTAAAACTGAATAGATTCAGCCAGAATAGGAAAAATACCAAAGAAGCAGCTTTTTTCCTGGAATTGGCAAAGAGCTGCAATCCAAATTGGTAGTAAATCAGGTTGGCTAGTATTACCATCAGGGATGCTTCGGCGGTTCTGGTTTCTATGAGAGGAGGAAGCCCCAGAAGCTGGCAGAGGACAGCGCTGTGGTTTTGATAAGTCTCCAGCAAATATTCCGTATCAAGTTTTTTCAGCAATGCCCCAGTATAAGGGTTGTACTGGCTGATCGAGTTTGTGTATACGGATGAGCTAATATCCCCAATATAATAGGATTGATCCCAAAGGGCATAGGTTTCACCATTATAATTGATCAAAATAAGCTGGAACAAAACAAGGAGAAACAGGACCAAGAGTATCCACTTATGTTTTGACAGAAATGTTTTGCAGTCAGCCATTCTGTCTTTGAAAAATTTTAAACGCAAAATTAGGAAGAGGGCTGTTATAAAAATGAGGACAAAGAGCCAGAGTTTTGTCAGTAAGGACAGAGGCTGTAAGGTTATTTTCAGAGGAATGGCAACCAGTTGGAACAGGAAAAAATAACAAAAGAATCCGATTAGGATACGGTAGGAGACGGACTGCTCTTTGCAGGAGGATAGGCGCAGGAACAGATCTCCCAACATATAGCTGAAAATCAGGTATAAAATAATAATTTGCAAACATATTAAGTAATTATTCATGTCAATTCCTCCAAAACAGTTTCCATCCAGCATGAAAGCTTTGTTTGATACGCTGTGTATCCAGGATACAGAAGAAAAACAGGATAAAAGGATACAATGTTCCAATCAACCCACGAAATGTGGTTCCAGTGTGTAAAAGTGCATGGGCAGGCGTTAAAAGGTAAAACAAAAAAGGTAAAAATCCGATATATATAAGAGGAAGGAAAGTGGCGTACCCACCAGGGGATTTATGCCCTGTAAAAAATAAAATCATATATATTCCCACAAAGATTAGAGTTAAGAACAAAAGATTTCTCATCCCAAATCCTGCAGGGGAGAGGAAGCTATTTAAGTTTTCATAGTATAGCTGTTTTAATTGGGCTAGAGAGTGGATGGAGGAGAAACATTCTTCTGATATCCGGCTTGCATATTCAGGGAAAAGGTTTTTCCCTGTGAGAAGGACAGTGAGCAGCCATTTCGTGAACACCAAAAACAGATAACCCAATCCCCAGGAAAAAGTGCAAAGGGCGACGGATTTAAAGGAGCCAGAGCCTTGTCTGTATTTTTGGATGGATAGGAATACGATTGTCAGGGGAATTACCAAAGTAATAACTGGGATTGTCATGGAGTCTATGAAAGCGGTAACTGCGCCGATGCCATAAAAAATCAATGTCAGGCCATGGGCATTTTCTTTCCAAAATACGGGGTTTTTCTCCAGCAGAAGCAGGATGGCAAAAAAAACGATGAAAAAGCATCCAACGTGCTGAAGATGATAGGATATAGGAAGAATGTCCGCCCACAAAAAAGAAAACAGGAAAAAAAAGCCGAAACCAGGGGATAATTTCGTGCCGATTTTCCATGCGGCGCCAAATAAGAGCAGAAAAAAGGCAACTGCACACAGATAACGTATTTGTCCAATATGGAAAAAAACCAAAAGAGGACGCAAAAGTGTTTGCATGCCATTCCAACGATAGCCTTGGTCTGCTCCCAAGAGGGTATTCCAGAGTGTGGAATACTCAGGATTGGGAGTCAGGCTGGAAAGCAGGCCGGATTCATTGTCCATTGGGGGAAGATCAGATGGATAATAATCGTTCTTTGGATTCTCAGATAGAAATTGCAGGGAAAGGTTGGAATGTTCCAGAATCCTTTCTTCCGGAATCCAGTTTGCTGCAAAGAGCAGGTAAAGGAACAGGGCAGTCAGCAGGAAATGCAGTTTGTAAAAAGAAAAAAATTTATGTGTGTTAAGTTTCATATGTGAATTCCTCAATCATTTTTGCATTATAGTATTACCATTATCATGGATAGTTTACATGACATCATGAAGGAAAGCAATAGAAGAAATGGAAAATATATATAGAAAAATATATTATTTTGTGTTATACTCACTTAACTAGTATGAAACTAATCTGAAATTGGATAAAATATCAGCAAGTGTATAGACAGCGGAAGAAATGGTTAAGGAGGACTTAGGAATGGCAAGAGATACACGGAACCAGACAGAATATACAAGAAAGAAAAAGAAAAAAACCAACCGGAAAAAGCGCCAGCAGCGGAAGATAATTTTGGTAATTTTAGCTGTATTGGTAGCCTTGGTGGGGCTGGTGTTTGCATTTGGATGGAGCAAGTACGGTAAAATGGGAAGAATTTCCATTCGCGATAAAGATGTAAAGATCAATGACTTGTCTTTGGATACCCAGAAGACATTGGAAGGTTACGAGAGCATTGCCTTGTTTGGACTAGATAACCGCTCCACTGGGAGTTTTGAACGGGGCAACAGCGATACGATTATTGTAGTAAGCATTAACCGAAAGACTGGTGAGATTCGGATGGCTTCGGTATATCGTGACACCTATTTGGATATCAGCGACGATCAATTCCGTAAGGCTAATGCAGCTTATGCCAATGGCGGGCCGAAGCAGGCCATTGAGATGCTGAATAAGAATCTGGACTTGAATATTACAGATTATGTCAGCGTGGATTTTAGTGCATTGGTGGATGCCATTGACCTTTTGGGCGGCATTGAGTTGGACATTACCCCAGAGGAAGCGGAATGGCTGAATGGCTATGTGGTAGAGACCAACGAAGTGACTGGGCATAACAGTGGGCCGGTGTCTCCGGGGACCAATGTACATGTAGACGGGGTTCAGGCTACTTCTTATGCAAGAATCCGTTATATTGGTTTGGACTACCAAAGAACCGAACGGCAGAGAACAGTAATAACAAAAATGTTTGAGAAAGCAAAACAATGTGATGTATTTACTTTAAATAGTTTGCTAGACAAAATGCTGCCCCAGATATCCACCAGCTTAAGTATAACGGAATTGTTAGGACTGGCAGGAAATGCAGGAAAATATCATATGGGAGAGAATACCGGATTTCCTTTTGACAAGGCAACGCCAGGGAACGTGGGAAGCGCTGGAGATGCAGTGGTTCCGGTAGATTTGGCAAATAACGTAGCGCAGCTTCACCAATTTTTGTATGACAGTGAGAATTATACGCCTTCCGAAACCGTGCAGAGTATAAGCGCAACGATCCAGGCAAATACAGGATATTAAAAGGGCCGCAATTTAAGTTCATCAATAAAAGATAAAAAGGAAGGAAGGGAAGAACATGAAAAAAATGTGGAAAACAGTCAGAATGGGAACAATTGCTTTGGTATTTGCACTATTTTTTGGCATTGGAATCAAAGCGGAGGCTGCGCCAGGACAGGTTACCGGGCTGAGGCAGACGGATGCAGGAACTAGCTCCGTAGATATTGCATTCCAAGCGCTTTTGGATAACGAGGCAAAATATGAAATACAGTTAAGTTCAAGCCTGAATGGAACCTATAAGGAATGGACAACCTGTACCTCTGGAGAAGATTATGTTTATGGTCTTCCCAATGCAGGCAGCTCCTATTATTTGAGAGTAGTTTCTTATTATAGCAATAGTGAAACTAATTTTAAGAGGGTTTATGGTACGCCTTCTACTCCAATTGAAGTAGTCACAGCTCCTAACGGAAAAGTGGAGAATTTAAAGCATACGACTTCTACCAAGACGAGCGTTAGTCTGACTTGGAGTCCGGTGATGGGCGCCAATAGCTATCAGGTCCAGTATAAGAATAGCAAAGGCGGGGATTACACAAGTATAAATGTTGAAAAGAATCAGGTTGTATTGAACAAGTTAATACAGAATGGCGAGTATACGGTTGAAGTTCGTCCAGCGAGAAAGAGTGCATCTGGCTTTTATGCCGTAGGAGGCGGTTATGATATATCTTATAATACGCCTGTGATTCCGGGGAAGGCCAAGAAACCATCTTGTGAGTATTTCTGGCATAATTTGAGTGAAATCAAAGCAGGCGCAGTTTTTATGAATTCAGCAGATGGATATGAATGGGAAATTTGGACTGCATATCAGAAAAAAGACAAAAAGGTAAAATCAGCAACACAAGCCTCTGACAGCGCATTTATCAAACACAATAGTTTTAAGAAATATTATTTCTATAAGATGAGGGTTCGCGCATACTGTACCAATGGTGATGGAAAGAAGCTGGCAGGAGGATGGTCCGACTGGACTTATTTCTGTCCGCAGCCTGAGATAATTAAGTTAAAATCTACAAAATCAGGAATTAATCTGAAATGGAGTACCATCAAGGGTGCAGACCGGTATGAAGTATACGTGTCTACCAAGGAAAAATCAGGCTTTAAAAAATGCGTAACTACCAAAAAGACAAGCGCAACAGTGAAAAAAATAGGAAAGTCTTCTTTTAAAAATAACAAAACATATTATTTCTATGTAGAAGCTTATAATAAAGTTGGAAAGAAAATGTATTCCGGTCTGGCTGGGAATGCAACAGATCGATGGAAGATAAAATATAAAAAGTAAAAGGTTTCAAAAAAATGAATGAGGAAAAGCGTCTGTGAAAAATCATTGGATTCACAGGCGCTTTTCTTTTCGTCGGAACAAAATCTTTGTAAGTTTTTGGCAGATGGTTGTACCAGGAAAAAAATTGTGGTAGGATAAAAAGCAACTGGTGAGGATGAGACCAGGCAGGTGAAATACATAAGAATGGAGTGTACAAAATGAGAGCATCGAAACGGATAGCAGCAGCTATTTTAACAGTATGTATGATAGCTGGAACTATGGGTATGCAGGTGCAGGCATACAGAGAAGATGAGATACAATCTAAATTGACAGAGGAAGAGAGTAAAATAGAAGGGATGAAACAGGCGGAGGAGCCGAAGCAGGGAACACTGAATTTTATTATGCAGGAAAGTGATTCCATTACAACACCAGGGGTACAGAATGTGGTTGTAAGTCTGGGCGAAGAAGGCAAGACAGTGGAACATGCTCAGTTGGCGTATAAAAATACCACTACAGGGCAGGAGTTTACAGTGAAAGCGGCTGGAATTGCAGATAATATGGCGCGGTTTTCAATGAAATATGACAGTGGGGAGCAAGCTGGAGTTTATGAATTGACCAGTGTCACCTGGACACAGAATGGAACAAATTATCAAACGGTCCTTGCCACAACAGATACGAAGGTGGTTTATGGCGTAAATCGAGAGGTTATTGCAAAACCAGATGATGTGCTGGTGGATCAGGAACTGTTGGATGAGGTGGAAGCAAATGTAGTGACTTTGGATGGGAAGGGAAAGACTATTTCTGAAAATACGCTGGAGGACATTCTGGAGCAGGAGGGAGGCAGACGGACTTTTTCATCCCAAGGAATGATTCGGGGCGCCAAAAAGATGGTGATTGTGCTGGACCCAGGACATGACAGCACACATTCAGGAGCTTCTTATCACGGATACAAAGAGCAGGATTTGGTATTAAAGATTGCCCAGTACTGTAAAGCAGAATTGGAGAAGTACAGCGGAATCACTATTTATATGACTAGGGAATCCCAGAGCTGCCCCAATGGGGGAAGCATGATAGATTCTGGAACCTGCAATGCTAAAAGAGTAGAGTTTGCAGCAGCGAAAAAGGCAGATGTTTATGTAAGTTTTCATTTGAACGCCAGTGTAAGCAGCACACCCAAAGGAGTAGGCGTTTATTATCCAAATAGTAATTATAAACCAGATATCGGTGCAGAAGGAAAAGGGCTGGCCACGGAAATTTATCAAAAGCTTAAGGCGTTAGGACTGTCAACCTGGGGAACTGGTATTTTTATTCGTAATTCTGAAACCAATACTCAATATCCAGATGGATCTCTGGCAGATTATCTTGCAATTATACGGAGAAGTAAACTGGCAGGTTTTCCGGCTGTTTTGATTGAACATGCATTTTTGAGTAATGCTGGAGATGTGAATGGCTTTCTGAATTCAGAAGCAAAATTGAAAAATCTTGGGATTGCTGATGCCAAGGGAATCGTAGATTATTATAAATTAACTTTAACAGGAACAGGAGACGGAACAAATACTGGTACTGACGGAAACGGAGGAACAGAGACGCCACAAACAGGACAGGCGCCAGTCATTTCCTCTGTACAGTCCAGAGGCAGTACAAAACTAAGGGTTTCTTGGAAGGAAGTGCCAAATGCCTCCTTCTACCGGGTATACCGCAGCGATTCAGAAAATGGAGAATATGTACAGGTTGCGGCGGGCAGTGGAATTCAATTCGATGATAGCAACGTTTCAGCAGGTGGAACCTATTACTATAAAGTGTGTACGGTTTATGGAGATGGAAAAATGTCTGGGTATTCTGCAGCGCATGTAGGGAAAGCCCTTGCCCGGCCGCAGATTGTGAAGGTGGTTTCCAAAAACAGCAGCCAGATTCAGATTACTTGGAATGGACTGGCAGACGCCAGCAAATATGAGGTATACCGCAGTGACAAAAAAAGCAGCGGTTATCAGAAGATTGCAACCTTGAAAGCAGGACAGATTTCTTATACAGACAAGAAGGTGACGCCTCAGACTACATATTATTACAAAATACGTACCAGAGGCGGAGAGAAGAATGGTTACAGCAGTTATTCCAATGTGTATTCCGGCTGGTCTGTGAAAAAGACTAGTATTGTCAGTGTAAGCTCTAAGACAAAGACCTCTTTGCAAATTAAATGGAAAAAGGTTTCCAATGCATATGGATACCGGATTAAGCGCAGTACATCTAAGACAAAAGGGTTTCAGACGGTTGCTACTATCAAGTCAGGAAGCGCCACCAGTTATGTAGATAAAAAATTAAAAACCGGTAAAAAGTATTATTATAAAATACAGGTTTTGAATCGAATCAATAAGAAGACAGGGTATAGCACTGACAGTAGAGTAGCATCTGGCGCCACCATTACAGGAACCTCTATGGTATATGCAAGGTCAAAAACCAGCAAGAGTATGGAAGTAAAATGGAAGAAGGATGCAAAGGCCACAGGATATCGGGTGAAACGAAGCACATCGAAGGATGGGACGTATCAAACCATTGTGAACATAAAAGAGAACAGCACGGTTAAGTATATCGATAAGACTGTTACCAGTGGAAAAAAATATTACTACGTGGTAGAGAGCGTTGTGGAAAAGAGTGGTGTAAAAAATTACAGCGGCAATTCTAAGCCAGTGTCAGCAAGGAGCTTGAAAAAGGTTACCGTAGAGTCCATACAAACAGGAGAAGATGGATTGACATTGCGCTGGAAGAAAGTATCAGGGGCTAACGGCTATCAGATTATACGTAGTGATTCAAAGGATGGGAAATTTACAGAGGTGGCAAAGCTGACAGGAGCTGAACTCTCATACAAAGATACACAGACAGTCATTGGAAAAAAGTATTATTATAAAATTAGAGCTTTGTATACAGGAAAGAATAACGGATATGGCAGTTACACAAGCGCTTTGGAGAAATGGGCGCTGGAAGCTCCCCAAGATTTTGCCGCTGTCTTGCTTCAGCCAAATCAAGTGAAGCTGTCCTGGGAAAAGACGAAGAAAGCAGTAGGATATGAAGTTTTCCGAAGCAAGGAAGCCGATAAGAAATATGAGAGCATTGCTATTTTAGATGGCAGTGGAAATGTTACCTATACGGATCATACTGTTTTGGCAGACAATCTTTATTATTATAAAGTAGCGGCAATTGGAAAAAATGGAGAAGAAGCAGGAAACGGGGATGAGACAGAAGCAGTATCTGTTCAGGTAGAAGGATAAAAGAATAAGAGAAAGGAAGAAAAATTATGAGTTTAAAAAGAGGAAGGAGGCTTACAGCCTGGCTTGTGGCGGCGGTCATACTTTCCACAGATGTTTGTGGAACGGGAAGCCTGGCTTATGCAGGGCAGCAGAGAATCTTACATGAAACAGACGAGGGACAGCTTTTCCACGACGTAACAGATGATAATGCAAGGAAAGAACCGATTGCAGAGGAGAGACCAGACCATGCCAAAGAAGCTGAAACAGATCAGCCACAGGCGTTGAAAAGTCTGGCGGAAGATGATGACAACCCGGATTTTTCCAAGGCTCAGGAGGCATTTTCAGAACTTTTAAAAGAATATGAGATGTATGGAGTCCTGGCCAATGACGTGGAATTTTTGGTATATCAGGAAGCTGATGTAGAATCAGCAATTGTAAAGGTTCTCTCCAGTGGTTATCAGGTGAAATTGGAAAGTGCAATTTTTAAGGAAGAGGGGCTTTGGTTTCAGATTGGATTTGCAGTCAATGATGTGGAATACAAGGGCTATATCCAAAGTGAATATGTGGTAACTCAGGATGAAAGGTTCGACTTGTGGAAAGAGCAGTATCTGGGAGCTATGATGGTACAGAGATTCAGTCAAGGAAGCAGCCGGGGGGCTACTCAGCTTTCAGCTTTTCCCAAGGACTATCAGGCGTTAATTCAGAAGTTAATAAGCGCGCATCCCAATTGGACTTTTGTACCTATGAACACTGGCTTAGAATGGGCGGATGTGTTGGCAGGTGAAATGACAGACGCAAATAATCTGGTGGAAAATTATCAGCCAGATACCTGGAAATCTACAGACCCCAAAGATTATAATGCGTCTACCGGGGAATGGATCATTAAGAATGGCACCAACTGGGTTCAGGCGTCCGAGGCTATTATCAAGTATTTTTTGGACCCCCGGAATTTTTTAACAGAAGAATGGGTTTTTCAATTTGAACAGCTTACTTATAGTTCTTACCAGACAGAAGCTGGGGTGGAAAAGATTTTGAGCGGCACCTTTATGTCCAATAAAAAATTGGAAGACGGTTCTGGCGGAGGAATGACATATGCCCAGGCATTTGTAAAGATTGGGAAGGAGCTTAAAGTAAGTCCCTATTTTCTTGCAAGCCGTGTTCGCCTGGAACAGGGGGTAGCAGGAAATTCCTCTTTGATTTCTGGTACATATCCTGGATATGAAGGATATTATAATTATTTTAACCGGCATGCCACAGGAATTGGAGCGGAAGTAATCATTACCGGACTCACAGAAGCCAAGAATAATGGATGGAATACCCGCTATAAGTCGTTGCAGGGAGGAGCGCAGTCTGTAGCCTCCAGCTTTATTGCCAGAGGGCAGGATACCTTCTATTTACAGAAATTTGACGTGGATGCCTCTTATGACGGCCTGTATTGGCATCAATATATGCAGAATCTTCTGGGAGCATACAGTGAGGGAATCAGTGTAAGGAAAGGTTATATGGAAATGGGGGCCTTGGATAACAAGTTTGTGTTCAAAGTTCCAGTGTACAACAATATGCCAGCTTCTCCCTGTCCAAAACCAGAGGAAGGGTTGAGTAAACCCACATTAAAAGCATCAAAAAATGGTTATGTTTCTGTAAAATTGTCTTGGAATGAAGTGGCTGCAGCCCAGGGATATCAGATTTACCGGGCAGAGGGAAGTGGATCATACAAACGGATTAAGACCATAACAAACGGAGGAACGCTTTCTTATCAAGATACAACGGTGGTTCCAGGAAAACAATATCATTACAAAGTGCGTGCTTATATGAAGCTGAGCGGCAGTAATAAATATTCTTCTTATTCAGATGTAAAAGATATTGATTTTACAGTGCCAGCAACCTCCTGGAGCACATTTAAAATTACGAATTACAGAACGATTAGTCTGGCATGGAAAAAGAAGTCTGTGACGGGTTATAAAATTTACCGAAAAACAGGAACAGGAAAATATAGTTGCATCAAGACCATAAAAAATAATGCAGCTGTCAGCTTCAAGGATACGACGGTGAAGCCGACCAATACTTATACTTACCGGATTCGTGGATATGTAACGGTAAATGGGAAAAATTATTATTCTTCTTATACCCAGGTGAAGAAGGCAGAGCTTAAAATGACAAAGCCCCAACTGAAAACGGCGAAGGTTTCAGGGGGAACAAAGGTACGAGTAACCTGGAAGCGGGATTCCAAAGCAGATGGCTATTATATATACCGGGCAACCTCAAAAAAAGGAACTTATAAAAGAGTTAAGACTATAACAAAAAATAAAACAGTAAGCTGGTCAGATACCAACATAAATACTGGGAAAACTTATTATTATAAGATTCGTTCTTATGTGAAGGCTTCCAGCGGGACAAAGTCTTCTGGTTATTCTTCTGTTCTGACAGTAAAAACAGCCTTAAGCAAGCCCATAGTGACTTCCCTTACCGCTTCTGGCGGTAAGGTGAAGCTGAAGTGGAAAAAAGATAACAATGCTGCAGGCTATAAAATTTATCGTGCCACCTCCAAGAACGGCAAATACCAAGTAGTAAAAACAATCAAGAAAAATGCCACAGTTGCCTGGACGGATAAAAATATAAAAAAGGGAAAGAATTATTATTATAAAGTAAGAGCCTATTCTGTCAATCTGGGTAAGACAAAATATTCCGCATACTCTGCCAAAAAGGGTGTCCGGGCAAAATAGCCAATGGCTTATGAGGCATGGCAGGAAGGAAAAAATATGAAGATTACCCCTTATAAGATAAAAAAAGGAATCAGATATTTGAAACATTATGGTCCGAAAGCTTTTTTCAACCGGCTGCGGGATAAGATGGAACCAGACCAGGTGCCTTATGGCCCCTGGTTTGAGCGTTACAGGGCGAAGGAGGAAGAATTGCTTCATCAGAGAAAGGGGTGGAAGAAATTTGCATATCAGCCCATGATTAGTATCATAGTTCCCTGTTATCAGACTCCAGAGAAATATTTGTTAGAAATGATGGAGTCTGTCTGTGAGCAATCCTATGGGAACTGGCAGCTATGCTTGATGGATGCCACGCCTTCAGATACCGTGGAGCGAATTGTCCACAGTTATTGTAAGAAGCGTCAGGAAACGAGAATTCTTTACCATCATCTGGAAAAAAATATGGGAATTTCAGGAAATACCAATGCTGGCTTACAGGCAGCCCGGGGAGAATGGGTGGGATTTCTGGATCATGATGATTTGCTGGCGCCAGAGGCGTTGTATGAAATGGTTGCTTTGATGAACCGGAAATTAGAGCTGGAAGTTATTTACTCGGATGAGGATCAGGTGGAGGAGACAAAACAGGGGCTAAAACATAAAAAGCCTCATTTTAAGCCAGATTTCAGTCCAGATTTGTTGTGCTCCAATAATTATATTACCCATTTTCTTTGTGTGAAAGACAATGTTTTAAAACAGGTGGGAGGATTTCGCAAGGAATTTGACGGGGCCCAGGATTATGATTTTATCCTGCGCTGTACAGAAAGTGCGAAGGGGATTGGACATGTGCCCAGAGTGCTCTATCATTGGCGTGTGCACAGTAATTCTACAGCAGATAATCCCTTGAGCAAGACATACGCTTATGAGGCAGGACAAAGAGCCTTGCAGGAGCATTTGGTACGAACAGGGAGAAAAGGAGAGGTTAGCCAGCTTCCGCATTTTGGATTTTATCGGGTGAGATATGCAGTGGAAGGCGAGCCCCTGGTGTCTATTTTGATTCCAAACAAGGATCAATGGTCTGTGCTGCGCCGATGTCTGGATTCTGTTCAGAAATCCACATACCACAATTATGAGATTATCATTATCGAAAATAATAGTGTGGAAGAGGAAACCTTTGCATATTACAAGGAGCTGTTAGGAGAGTCAGAAGAGCCATGCGGAACAGGTGTTCTTCCTGGGGGCCAGAGGGTTCAGGTGGTTGTTTGGGAGAAGGGATTTAATTATTCTGCGATTAATAATTTTGGAGCTTCCTTTGCCAATGGAAGTTATTTTATCTTGTTGAACAATGATATTGAGATTATTACAAAAGACTGGATAGAGGAAATGCTGGGCAATTGCCAAAGACCAGAGGTGGGAGTGGTAGGTGCACGGCTGTATTATCCTGATAATACCATCCAGCATGCCGGAATTGTGGTAGGGATTGATGGGATTGCGGCAAATATGTTTCCAGGATTGAGAAGAGGACAGGAAGGATATTACCATAAGGCAGCAATACAGTTGAATTACAGTGCGGTAACGGCAGCCTGTATGATGGTGTCGCGGAAGGTGTTCGAGGAAATTCACGGATTGGAAGAAAAGCTCACGGTAGCATTTAATGACCTGGATTTTTGCTTGCGAGTGGGAAAGGCAGGATATTTGGTGGTGTATCATCCATTTGTGGAGGCTTATCATTATGAGTCTAAGACCCGGGGGTTGGAAGATACGGAGGAAAAGATGCGTAGGTTTTGGGAGGAAATTGAATTTATCCGTACCCGGTGGATTGATTTGCTGAAACAGGGAGATCCTTATTATAATCCGAATTTTTCTTTAAAAAAATGTAATTATGCGTTGAAGCCATAAGGATTATGGTATTACTCCGGCGGTTAAATATCGACGTTTTTACTTGCTTAAATTTCGTCGACATTTAACCGCCGGAGTAATAGTTACTGTTATAACAATGGGGCATGTTCTAGTTAGAACTTGCCCTTTTTCAAATTCAATGCTACAATAGAGTGAATCAAAAATACAAAGTTGAATGTGAGAAGGAACGTATGATGAAAGTATTTATCTGCCCTGAATGCGGCAGCATTACAACAGTATCCAGAAGGAAGGAAATTTACTGCCATAAATGTGGAGGCACAAGGATGCTTCCCTCTAAACTGACTTTTTCACAATATAGTGAAATGGATGAGCAACAGAGGAAGGATTATTCGGACAGCTGGCTGTACATACGGAATAAAACCAAGAATTAGTATCGCATAAATTTTATGAAATTAATGAAAATTTAAGATAATTTTTCTTGTTTCCCTGTTGGGAAATTGTGTATGATAATTCTGTATAATTTAGGTTTAGTATGGGGACGAAAGATTATGTATAAAAAAGAGAAAAAAAGCTGGGTAAAGCATTTGGATTTTTTGATTTTAGACATTATATGCCTGGAACTGGCTTTTTATGCTTCCTGTTTTATCAGGCTTAAAGACATCAGAAGGCTGCCCATGCTGATGGATTATTATAACCGCCTGGCTGTGGTAGTGCTCCTTGTAGATATTTGTATTGTATTCTTTTTTGAAGCTTATACGGGAATTCTGAGGAGAAATAGGGTACAGGAATTAAAGGTTGTACTGATGCACTGCAGTATGGTATTTGGGATTATTGCTGTCTATGTATGGGCCACGAAGCAGGCAGAGATTTATTCCAGACAGATTATTTTTGTGTTCTGGGGAATTGCAATGATCGTAGAGTATATTTCCAGATGTGTGTGGAAAATTTATATTCGCCAGCGCATGATAAGAGGAAAAAAATTTTCCAAGCTCATTGTGGTGACCGAGAAACGGTATGCGGAGGAATGTGTTGCAGATTTTCAGCATGACCGATACAAGGAATTTGAAGTTGTTGGCGTGGTGATTGTAGATGAGAACCGGATTGGGGATGAAATTTGCGGAGTTCCGGTGGTTGCCTGTGCAGATACTTTTTTGGAATATGTGCGCCTGAGTGTGGTGGATGAGATCTTTATCAATGGTAATACCAGGGAGAGCAGTGAGGCATTGGCAAATGAACTGCTGGAGCTGGGGCTGACGGTGCATTTTAATTTGGTGCGGGAATCACGTTTGATGCCCAATAAATTAGTAGAGCGCTGTGGGAAATATATGGTGCTGACTACAAGTATGAAAATTGCCACCACAAGGCAGGTGTTTATTAAGCGCTGCATGGATATTTTCGGGAGCTTGGTGGGATTGCTGCTGACGGGGATTGCTTTTTTCATTTTTGCGCCGATTATTAAAATACAGTCTCCAGGACCTATTTTTTATGAACAGACCAGAATCGGAAGAAATGGCAGACGCTTTAAATTTTATAAGTTCCGCACCATGGTGGTAGGCGCCGATCAGATGAAGCAGGAGCTGATGGGACAAAACGAAATGGACGGGCTGATGTTTAAGATGGAAAATGATCCCCGGATATTTGGGATCGGGAGATTTATGCGCAAGTATTCCATTGATGAGTTACCTCAGTTCTGGAATGTGCTGAAAGGGGATATGAGCCTGGTTGGGACAAGGCCCCCCACAGAAGAGGAATTTGAACAATATGAGCTTCACCATAAGGCAAGGCTGGGAATTCGGCCAGGATTGACTGGTATGTGGCAGGTCAGCGGAAGGAGCGATATTAAAAATTTTGAAGAGGTTGTAGCATTAGATACCCAATATATTTCCAATTGGTCGTTGGGAGTGGATATACGGATTTTGTTTCGTACTATTGTGGTAGTGCTGACAGGTAAGGGATCGTCATGACAGATATTTCAATTACGATAGTGGCTTATAATGATGAAGAGGATGTAAGAAATGCGGTATGCTCCATTATGGAATATACCGCTGTCGCTATTTCTAAGAAGCTATATATTGTTGACAACAGCAGTAAGAAAAATAGACTGCAGACATTGGAAGAAGAATATCCGGATGTGGTTTATTTGAATCCGGGAGAAAATCTGGGATTTGGAGGCGGGCATAATTACGTGATTCCCAGATTGGATTCCAAATTTCATGCCATTGTAAACCCGGATATACTTTTGACAGAGGACAGCTTTTCGGTTTTGTTGAAATTTATGCAGGGGGAAGGAATCGGGATGGCAGTTCCCAGAATGACAGATGAGCATGGAAAGATGCAAAAGGTGTACCGCCGTGAGCTGACTGTCATGGATATGGGAATCCGAATGTTTTTGTCTTCTCATTTTAAAAAGCGTCAGTCTTACCATACGATGGAGGATATGGATTATCAGAAGCCTTTTTTGGTGCCTTTTGCCCAGGGGAGCTTTTTGGTGATTCAAACAGAGCTATTCCGGCAGTTAGGTGGGTTCGACAGACGTTATTTTATGTATATGGAGGATGCAGATTTATGCAGGCAGGTGAATCAAAAAAGCAGTCTATGGTATTGCCCAGACACTACGGTAATTCATAAGTGGGAAAGGGGTTCCCATAAGGACAAAAAGCTGTTGAAAATGCATATAACGTCTATGATAAAGTATTTTTGCAAATGGGGGTGGAAATTATGGTAACAGACAAGGAGGAGGCGTCCACCCGTATTTCTGTGGCGATGGTTTCCTATAATGGTGAAAGATATTTAAAAGAGCAGATTGAATCTATCTTACAGCAGCTTAAGGAAGAGGATGAATTGGTGATTTCCGATGACGGCTCCACAGACCGTACTATGGAAATTATACGGGAATACCAGAACAGTGATTCCAGGATACGTTGCCTAAAGGGGCCAGGCCAGGGAATAAAAAAGAATGTGGAACATGTTCTAAAACATACAAAAGGAGAGTATATTTTTTTGGCAGATCAGGATGATATTTGGATGCCGGATAAGGTGGAACAGGTTCTGAAAGCATTTTTAGAAAAAAATGCCACGGTAGTCATCCATGATGCCAAAGTGTTTGAAGGGGAAGAAGCAAAAAAGACGGTAATAGAGTCTTTTTTTGCATTTCGCAGATCCGGGGCAGGGGTTTTCAAGAATATGATCAAAAACAGCTATATCGGGTGCTGTATGGCCTTTCGCCGAGAGCTTTTAAAAGTGGTCCTTCCCATTCCAAGTAAGATTGAAATGCATGACCAGTGGATTGGAATTTTAGGGGATTATATAGCTGGAAAATCTTGCTTTTTGCCAAAAGCACTGTTATTATACCGTAGACATGGAGAGAATAATTCCAGTATGAAACATTATGGAATTGTTAAAATGTTACGAAACCGAATCTATTTTTTTGGCTATTTTTTTGTCAGAATTATACAAATTCAACAGAAAAAGAATTGGTTTTTTGGAATATTCAAGAAAAATAATGGTTGATAAATGGATTGAAATATTATAATATAAACCATATGTGTTAATTTCCGCGAGCAATGAGCCAAGCAGCCGCGCTCGCACGGATATTTGACTGGGTATAAAAAATAGAATGAGTAAGAAAATAAAAACCAAGGACAGATAGGGTGAGGAGATGGCAAAAGAAAATAAAGTACAGGGACACCAGCATGATGGGAAAAAGAGTAGAAAGAGCAAACGAAGGAAGCGTAAACTGGTGATTGTCGCAGTTGAGATTCTTATTTTGCTTGGAGTGTTAGTATGGGTCTGGGTAAATGGAAAAATGGATAAGTTGGATACGGACGTTTCTTTTAAGGGAAAGGATGTAAGAGTGGAATTGCCCAAACAGACACAGGATGTTTTGGGGGAATATACCACCATTGCTTTGTTCGGGCTGGATAACCGGGACGAGGGTTCTTATGAAAGAGGGAATTCAGACGTTATTATGATAGCGCGGATTGACAAGGAAACGAAAGAGGTAAAACTAGTTTCTGTATACCGGGATACGTTTTTGAAAATGGCGGATTTAGATCAGCCAGATGCTTACAGTAAGGCGAATGCCGCTTATGCTGTGGGAGGTCCCCAGCAGGCAGTGCGTATGCTCAATACGAACTTGGATTTGGATATTCAGGAATATATCTCATTTGATTTTTCCGCAGTGGCAGAGGCTGTGGATATTTTGGGTGGCGTTGAGATTGAAATAACAGAGGAAGAGGCAGGGCATTTGAATAATTATTGTATTGAAACCTCAAAGGTTACGGGAAAGAGTTATAGTTCCCTTCCTGGGGCTGGTACTTATAATTTGAATGGTGTGCAGGCAGTTTCTTTTGGTAGAATTCGTTATACAATAGGGGATGATTTTAAGCGGACAGAACGGCAGCGTCTGGTCGTGGAAAAAATGGCTGAACAGGCGTTGGCGTCAGATGTGGCAACTGTCAATGAACTGATTGACGCAGTATTTCCGAAGATTAAGACCAGTTTAAGCAAAACAGAGATTTTGAACCTTGCCACAGATGCATTTAATTATAAGTTGGGAGAGAATGCTGGATTTCCTTTTGATATACAAAATGAAGTGGTAAGTATTTCATATCAGAAGGGCAGCCAGGATTGTGTCGTTCCGGCAGATCTGGCCTCAAATGTGAAGCAGCTTCATGATTTTTTGTTCGGAACAACCAGCTATCAGGTGACGGACAGTGTGCAGAGCATTAGTGATGAAATTGCATACCAGACGGGTGTATATGCAAAGAAAAAGGAATAGTAGGAGGATTTCACATGTGTGGAATTGTAGGATATATTGGAATGTCGCAGGCGGCTCCCATCTTATTGGATGGGTTATCAAAACTGGAATACAGAGGATACGATTCTGCAGGAATTGCCGTATATGATGGAGAAAATATTAAGATAAAAAAAGCAATGGGACGTTTGAAGGTCTTAAGCGAAATTACCCACGACGGGGCTACGATGCCAGGAGCTTTAGGAATCGGCCATACTCGTTGGGCGACCCATGGAGCGCCTTCCAATGATAATGCGCATCCTCATTATAATCAGTCAGAGACCATTGCAGTTGTACACAATGGAATTATTGAAAATTATTTAAAGCTGCGCAAGCGTTTGGAAAAAAAGGAGTATCAGTTTCGGTCGGATACAGATACAGAGGTAGTGGCACATCTTTTGGATTATTACTACAAGGGAGATCCCATTGAGGCTATTACGAAAATAATGCACAGGGTAGAGGGCTCCTATGCTCTTGGAATTATTTTTAAGGAGCACCCAGAACATATTTATGCGGTGCGCAAGGACAGCCCGTTGATTGTGGGGCATGGCAGTGATGGAAATTTGATTGCATCAGACGTGCCTGCGGTGCTGAAGTATACCAGAAATGTATATTTCATCCAGAATGAGGAAATTTCTGTTTTATCTGGAGATCAAATTGTGTTTTATAACGTGGATGGCGAAGAAATCCAAAAAGAATCCACAACCATAGACTGGGATATTAATGCGGCGGAAAAAGGCGGCTATGAGCATTTCATGTTAAAAGAAATGTATGAGCAGCCTCAGACAGTACGCGATACCTTAAGCCCCAGGATTAAGGATGGCGGTATATTTATTGAAGAGCTGGGAATGAGTGATGAAGAGATTCGGGAAATCCGTAAGATACACATTGTAGCCTGCGGTTCGGCTTACCATGCTGGAGTAACTGCAAAATATGTGTTTGAGGGTATGGCGAGAATTCCTGTGGAGGTAGATTTGGCTTCGGAGTTTCGTTACCGCAACCCAATTCTTCTAAGCGATGAGATTGTGATTGTAATCAGTCAGTCGGGAGAAACCGCAGATTCCCTAGCTGCTTTGCGAGAGGCAAAGAAAAAGGGTATAAAGACCTTGGGAATTGTAAATGTAGTGGGAAGCTCTATCGCAAGGGAAGCAGATAAGGTGATATATACCTGGGCTGGGCCGGAGATTGCAGTGGCTACTACCAAAGCGTACAGTGCACAATTAATTGCAGAATATCTCCTTGCCATTAAGTTTGCACAGGTGCGGGGAGAGATTACCCCAGAGGAAACAGCAGGGTTTTTAAAAGATTTGCAGCGTCTGCCAGAGCAGATTGAGATGCTTTTAAGCAATAAGGAAAAAATTCAGCATTTTGCCAATCGTTATATTGCGGCTAAGGATGTTTTTTTTGTGGGAAGAGGAATTGATTATGCCATTTCTCTGGAGGGCTCCTTAAAATTAAAGGAGATCTCTTATATTCATTCCGAAGCTTATGCGGCAGGGGAGTTGAAGCATGGAACGATTTCATTGATTGAAGAGGGAACCTTGGTGGCGGCAGTGGTGACTCAGGAAGACCTTTATAAGAAGACGGTTAGCAACATTGTGGAATTGAGCAGTCGTGGGGCCTTTGTACTTGCAGTGACCAATGCGGGAAACCGAGAGATTGAGAAGGCGGCAGATTATGTGATTTATATTCCCCAGACCAATAAATATTTTACCAATTCTTTGGCAATTATTCCTTTGCAGTTATTCAGCTATTATGTGTCCGTAGGCAAGGGATGTGATGTGGATAAGCCAAGGAATCTGGCGAAGTCTGTAACGGTAGAGTAATCTATGAAATAGAATGGATCATACGATAAATCAAAAACCGATGGAGGGAATGCCATCGGTTTTTTGATTCTATTAGGAATGACCTTGTCACGCTAACGCGTGAAACAATCTTTCTTATAGAATAAAAAAGTTCTTATCGCACTTATAGCCAGGAACTTATCACGCTTTTTTAAAATTGTTGTCACATTTCTGTCACAAATCTTCCGTAAACTGCTTAGTAGAAACAAAGTTAAGAAAAACAGGGAAGGGAAAGGAGAAACTGTGATGGAAAATTATAATGGTAATAACAATGAGGAAAATCGTAATTCGAACAATTCAGATTCTTTATATTCATACAGTTATATTAATCAGGAGAATCAGGAGCGGAATCCTAATTATTATGAGAAACAGGAGGAGCAAAACCAAGGGACTTCGGAAAGAGTGTCAGATAACAATGAGAGAACTTATATTGCAGGCTCTGGATATGAGCAGGAGCAGGGACATACCAGAAATGATCAGCAGTTTTATCATACAGGACAAAGTTCATACAATGGCGAGCCCTTCCAGAATGGCGCCGGAGCATACAACGGACAGTGGAATCCTGCGCCGGAAGGAAAAAAGCAGAAAAAGAAGAAGCAGAAGGTGCAAGGTGAGAAGAAGCATCATGGGTTTGGCATGGCATTAGGAAAATGTGCGGCCCTTGCTGTGGTGTTTGGATTGGTTTCTGGAACGGTATTTTATGGAACCGGACTTATTTTTGAACGTACAAAGAGTTCTACACAACTGGAAACTACCACAGGTGGGAGCAATAAAGCAGATGGAACCACATCAAATAGCAGTGGAATACCAGGAACCAGTGTAAGCACTGCAACAACCATAAATGATGTGGCAGATATCGTAGATAATGTGATTCCATCTATTGTGTCTATTACAAATATGGGACAGCAGGAGCTGGGAATGGATTTCTTCGGTCGTTCTTATATGCAGGATACAGAAAGTGCAGGAAGCGGTATTATTATCAGTCAGACAGACAAGGAAATCTATATTGCAACCAACAACCATGTGGTTGCCAATGCCACTCAGCTTACGGTAAATTTTGTGGATGACCAGTCTGTAACTGCAGAGATCAAAGGTACAGATCCAAGCACAGATTTGGCAGTAATTTCCGTAGCAGTTAAGGATATTCCAGCGGAAACAATGGAAAAAATAAAAATAGCTACACTGGGTAACTCAGATGATATCAGAGTTGGACAGGGAGCAGTAGCAATTGGAAATGCACTGGGCTATGGACAGTCAGTTACCACAGGGGTTATCAGCGCTATGGACCGGGAAGTAACGGTACAAGATGATAATGGAGCTTCGATTACCAATTCCCTGCTTCAGACCAGTGCAGCAATCAATCCTGGGAACAGCGGCGGCGCTTTGGTAAATATGAACGGAGAAATAATTGGAATTAACTCTGTGAAATATAATGATACTACCGTAGAAGGTATGGGATTTGCCATTCCAATCTCTACCGCAGAGCCAATTATCAATGATTTGATTACCAGAGAGGTTGTGGATGAATCCAATTCTTCGTACCTTGGCGTGTCCGGGCAGGACGTAACAGAAGATATTGCGGCAGATTTTGGCATGCCAGAAGGGTTATATATCACATTGGTACAGGAGAACAGTGCAGCAGAGCAGGCGGGAATTAAAAAGGGAGATGTTCTTACCGAGTTTGACGGAAGAAAAATTCAGTCGATGAAGACGTTAAAAGAAACTATGCGGTATTATGCAGCTGGAACTCAGGTGGAGATTACCCTTAAGAGCAATCAAAATGGAGAGTGGCAGGAGAGAAAGGTTACTGCAACCCTTGGAAAAAAGAATGAGTAGTCATTGGAGCGTATCAGCAATTATTTTAGCTTCTTTGAGGAACAAGATATGATTTTTCTTTAAAAATACGAAAAAGTATGGTAAACTTAATAGAAGAAAAATGAAAATGCCAATCTGGAAATATCCGGATTGGCGTTTCGGCTTACGGAGGTTTTCAAATGAGAAAGAAAAAGATTGTAATTGCTCTGGGCCACGATGCACTAGGGACCACGCTGCCAGAGCAGAAAAGGGCTACAAAGAAAGCGGCGAAGGCAGTAGTGGACTTTATCAAAGACGATTACCAAGTGGTGATTTCTCACAGTAATGGGCCTCAGGTGGGGATGATTCATACGGCGATGGCAGAATTCTGCAGGATTTATCCAGAGTACACAGCAACCCCTATGTCAGTCTGCTCTGCTATGAGCCAGGGGTATATTGGCTATGATTTACAGAACGCTATCCGCACAGAGCTTTTGAATCGGGGAATTTATAAGCCGGTTTCTACGATTCTGACACAAGTATGCGTGGATCCCTATGATGATGCCTTTTATCATCCGACCAAAGAAATTGGACGCGTTATGGAGGCAGAAGAGGCTGAGGCAGAGGAAAAGAAAGGGAACCATGTCATTAAGACTTCCAATGGCTACCAGAGAATCGTAGCAGCGCCTAAGCCTGTGGATATTGTGGAGATTGATGCGATCCGTGCTCTTTTAGAAGCAGACCAAATTGTAATTGCCTGTGGCGGCGGAGGAATTCCGGTGCTTGCCCAAGGAAATCAATTAAAGGGTGCAAGCGCGGTGATTGAAAAAGATTCTGCGGCTGGGAAGCTGGCAGAGCTGATCGATGCAGACCGTTTTGTAATTTTAACTGGAGTAGAGAAGGTCTGCCTGAATTTTGGAACAGAGCAAGAAATCCCAATCGATGAAATGACAATAGACCAGGCAAGACAATATATACAAGAAGGACAATTTGAGGCAGGCACGATGCTTCCCAAAATTGAAGCTGCCATTGAATTTATTGGTAATTCTGCTGTGCGCAGTGTATGGATTACCAGATTAGGAGCTTCTGGGGATGAAATAAAAAAGTTCACTGGAACTATAGTGCACAAGTAAATATAATGGAGGTTTGAGATGAAAAATTTAAGAAAAACAAAAATTATCTGCACGTTGGGACCGTCAACTGACAAGGACGATGTATTGAAACAACTAATGATAGAAGGGATGAACGTGGCGCGTTTTAATTTTTCCCATGGCACCCATGAGGAACAAGGAGAACGCCTAAAGAAAGTTCAGAAGCTGCGGGAGGAACTGAATTTGCCAGTGGCTACCCTGTTGGATACCAAAGGTCCGGAAATTCGTCTGCGTGACATGAAGAATGGCAAAGTACAGCTAGAAGCAGGACAGAAATTTACACTGACTACAGAGGAAATTCTAGGAGATGAGACCCGTGTTTCTATTACCTACAAAGATTTGGTAAAGGATGTTGAACCAGGCTGCAGAATTCTTATCGATGATGGATTGATTGAACTTGGAGTAGATGAGGTAACAGAACAAGATATTGTGTGTCATGTAGTAAATGGCGGCATGATTTCTAACAAAAAAGGCGTGAATGTTCCAAATGTAGAATTGTCAATGCCTTATATCAGCGATAAGGATTATGAGGATATTGTATTTGGTATTGAAAATGATTTTGATTTTGTAGCGGCATCTTTTGTGCGTACTGCCGATGATGTTCTGCAAATACGTAAGATTTTTGAAGAGAAAAACTGCAATAATATCAATATTATTTCCAAAATTGAAAATATGCAGGGTGTGGAAAATATTGATGAAATTATTCGGGTATCCGATGGAATTATGGTTGCCAGAGGTGATATGGGAGTGGAAATTCCCCTAGAGGATGTGCCAGTGATTCAGAAAATGATGATTAAGAAGGTTATTGAAGCGGGCAAACAGGTTATTACTGCTACCCAGATGCTGGATTCCATGATGAAGAATCCACGGCCTACCCGTGCAGAGGCTACGGATGTGGCAAACGCTATTTACGATGGAACCAGCGCCATTATGCTTTCCGGAGAGACTGCAGCAGGTTTGTATCCAGTGGAAGCATTGAAAACTATGGTAAAAATAGCCATTCGTACCGAGCAGGATATTAACTATACCGCCCGGTTTAAGGCAAGGGAGAACTTGAGCAATCCAGATATTACCAACGCTATTTCTCATGCTACCTGTACGACCGCAAATGATTTGAAGGCAGCAGCCATTATCACGGTTACTCAGTCGGGAAGGACAGCGCGTATGATTTCTAAGTATAGGCCGGATTGTACCATTATTGGTGGGAGCATGTATCCCAAGGTGTGTCGTCAGTTGAATCTTTCCTGGGGTGTAACGCCGTTGATTATGGAGCCAAAGGATGATGCAGATGAGCTATTTGATCATGCCGTGGATGTGGTAGAGAAGGCAGGGCTGATTTCCATGGGGGATATTACGGTTATTACCGGAGGCGTGCCCTTGGGTGTGTCTGGAACCACCAATATTTTAAAGGTGCATGTGGCAGGTCATATACTGATTACTGGACAAGGAATTAATGATAAATCTGTTTCTGCGAACCTTTGTGTCTGCAAAAATGTTACTGATTTACAGAAGAATTTCAAAACAGGGGATATTATTGTGGCAAAAGAGACTACCAATGAAATGATGGAACAGATTCGTGGCGCTTCTGGCTTGATTGTGGAAGGAGGCGGAGCCGATTCTCATGCAGTGATTGTAGGACTTAGCCTGGATATTCCAGTGATTACCAGGGCAGAATATGCCACCTCTATTTTGAAAACAGGGGCATATGTGACCTTGGATGCAAAAGAAGGAATTGTAAGCTGCAATCGGTAAGATAGCTTATGGGAAGCGTATGTGACCTTATAAGAGGAAAAGAGGATATCGATGAAAAAATGCAGGAAATGGATAGTATTTTTGCTGGTAATGGCTGTGATGCTCAGCGGTTGCGGGAATTCTGGTCAGAATGCCAATGAGAACCAAAAGACAGAGAAACAGGATTCTAGCATTTCAAAGGAAGAGCAGGAGGATTCCCTCCGGGAACCTGAGGGCGCCGAAGAAGAATCTAAGAAGGAAAACACAGATAGTTCTTCTGAGGGTGAGAATTCAGAAGAAAAAGAAGTTTCGGATTCCCAGGAAACGATAGAGCCAGAAAGTCCGGCTGTGCCCATATTAAATGAACAAACAACTGTATATGCTAGGGAAGAGGTAGTGACTACCTCTTTCGTAAATGTGAGGACAGCCCCCTCTACAGATAGTGAAGTGTATCAAACTGTATCACGAAGAAGTGAGTTTGTTCGAACGAAGGATGATGGAACCTGGAGCGCTGTGGAGGTAGAAGGGAAGGAATATTATATTGCTTCAGAATTTTTACAGTTGAAGTCAGAAATGACAGATAACGGATATCTGGTGGTGATTGATGCGGGACATCAGGGGAAAGGCAACAGTGAGCAGGAACCCATTGGGCCTGGGGCTTCTGAAACCAAGGCAAAGGTTTCCAGTGGAACTTCCGGTTGTGTTACGGGATTAAATGAATATGAACTGACCCTTACGGTATCTTTAAAATTGCAGGCAGAATTAGAAGCCAGAGGGTATCAGGTGATGATGGTCCGCACAGATCATGATGTCAATATCAGCAATAGTGAGCGGGCAGCATTTGCCAATGATGCAGGAGCAGACGCTTTTATCCGGGTACATGCCAATGGTTCTGATCAAAGCAGTGAAAATGGAATTCTCACGATTTGCCCTACTTCGGCCAATCCTTATATGGGCAGTCTGTACAATCAGTGCAGAAGACTTTCTGAATGTGTGCTGGATGCTATGGTGAATGCCACCGGAGCCAATAAGAAATATATCTGGGAAACGGATACCATGAGCGGCATCAACTGGTGTACAGTCCCAGTAACCATTGTGGAAATGGGCTTTATGACTAATCCAGAGGAAGACCAGAAGATGGCGCAGGATGGGTATCAAAGTCAGCTTGCAGCAGGAATCGCAGATGGAGTAGACGCTTATTTTGCCGGGCAATAAGCCAAGAGACTGGTGAATTATGGCTATAAAAAGAGGAGAAAAAATGGAAAAGTGTAATAAGACTGCAAGTCGGATGCTATCTGTACTTTTACTTTTGGTTCTGATGACGGTGGGCTGTAAAATATGGACTTTGGAGATTCATGCCGCCCCGAGGACAGAGAGAATCAAATTGAATTATAGTAAGGCTTCTATGGTTGCAGGAGATAAGCTGAAATTAAAGGTCAAATCGGTACGACCTGTTGGAGCTTCCTCAAGAGTAAAATGGAGCATATCCAATAAAAATATTGCAACAGTGAAAACCATATCCACAGGTGTGCAGGTGACTGCAAAGAAAAGGGGAAGGGTTACCATTACGGCAAAGTCAAAGGCCAATCCCAAAGTTAAGGCTGTTTGTAGAATCAAGGTCTATCAGAAAACAGAAAGTATAAAATTAAAATCAAAAAAGTCTTGTACGATCATGGTGGGCAAAACGAAGCAGCTAAGTGTAAAAACTACACCCAAAAATCAGCCAGTAACATGGAAATCTTCGAATCAAAGGGTTGCTGTGGTGGACAACAAGGGAAAGGTAAAGGGAATTGCCCAGGGAAAAGCAACGATTACAGCCAAATCTGGTAATAAATCTGTGAAAGTGTCTGTACGGGTAAAAGGTAATGGACATCTGGTAGTCATTGATGCAGGACACCAAGCCAAAGGCAATAATGAAAAGGAGCCAATTGGCCCTGGGGCGTCACAGACAAAGCTAAAGGTTTCCAGTGGAACGGCTGGTTGTGTCACAGGATTAAATGAATACGAACTGAATCTTACGGTATCCTTGAAGTTGCAAGGGATATTAAAAGCCAGAGGCTATGATGTAGTTATGGTGCGGACCAGCCATGATGTCAATATCAGCAATAGTGAGCGGGCAGCCATTGCCAATCGAGCAGGAGCAGACGCTTTTATTCGGGTACACGCCAATGGTTCTGACAACAGTGCGGTAAATGGGATTTTGACCATCTGCCCTACGCCTGGGAATCCTTATGTGGGACATCTCTACAGTCAGTGTCGGAGACTTTCTGACTGTGTGCTGGATGGTATGGTGAATGCTACTGGCGCCAATAAGCAGCCTGTTTGGGAGACTGATACCATGAGCGGCATCAACTGGTGTACAGTGCCAGTAACTATTGTAGAAATGGGCTTTATGACTAATCCAGAGGAAGACCAGAAGATGGCGCAGGATGGGTATCAGAACCAGCTTGCAGAGGGAATGGCCAATGGATTGGATGCTTATTTTGGAAACTAAATTTGATGTAGCAGCCTGGCGAATTTCCCCTATGATTGTGAAAAAGCAATGGTAGGGGAAAGCAGCTTTGGCCAGCCAGGAGGATAGAATGGAACATCGTTTGAAGATAGAAAAATTTGGCAAAATTGAACGGGCAGAGATTGAGACTGCTCCTTTTACCTTGTTTGTAGGAGATAACAATAGTGGAAAAAGTTATCTTCTGTCACTGCTCTGGGGAATTTATTCTGCAGATGAGTGGTCTGTTCTTTTTGAGGATTTGGAAGAGCAGGAACAATATCGTAATATATATGAAAAAATATCCAATTTTTTGTTAAGCCTGGAAGAGGAAGGAAGGCAGGAAATAAAAATATCTTCTGAAGAATTTTTATGGCTGTTAAATGATGCCCTTGAGAGGAATAAAGATAAATTTGTGGCAGGAATATTCAATGCAAAACAAGTATCCATTCAAAAACTTTCCATAGAAATATCAGAAAAATTTGATTTGTTGATCAAAAGTTGGGAAGAGAAAAATCGTATCAATGTTTCTTATCATGCGGGGAAAAGCCGTCTTTCTTTTCCGAAAACAATGATGGAAGATCAAATTGAATTTACAAGCTCTATTATTTGTAAAAATATTCTATTGTGGTTATTGAAAGGGGAAAGCAGGTATCGCGATAAGTCAAATGTGCTTTATTTTCCGGCGGCAAGAACAGGTTTTATGTTGGCAAAAAATATTATAAATAAAGTAGGAAGGCGAAAAACTTTTGATGTATCTGGAATTTATGACAGAAAAGAAGAGGGAATAGAGCCTTTTACAAAACCTATTATCCGTTTTTTAGATGCACTGGAAGAATTGTCTTTGGAGCATAAGTCGGAATATGGGGAAATTGTCACATGGATTGAAGAGAAGATGGCGCATGGGGAAGTGCAGTATCACAAGGAAACAGGCAATGAAATCCGCTATGTGCCCGAAGGAAGCGAGGTCAGTCTGCCTTTACGCACAAGCTCTGCAGTGGTAACGGAATTGACGCCTTTGCTGCTTTTATTAAAATATAAACAGGGGCTTAGAGTTATCTGTTATGAGGAACCAGAAATGTGTCTTCATCCCCAATTGCAGCAGGAAATGGGAAGATTGCTGATACGCCTGGTAAATGGCGGAATTTCTATCATTGCAACTACGCATAGCGATATTATCATTCAGCACATCAATAATATGTGTAGACTGAATGAGATGGATGCACCAGAAAAATTGATGGAAAATCTTGGGATTGATAAGGAAGATGTCATCAGCATACAGGACGTGGCCGTCTATCAGCTTACGGACAGGGGTACGCATTCCGTTGTTGATAGGATACCTCCAACAGATGGGGAATTTAAGGTAGAAACGTTTACGAATGCACTAATGAAGATACTGGCACAGACGTGTGAGGTCCAGGATTTTGAGGGGGAATAGGATGCTTCCACTACAAGTAGAGGAAAAACTACAGATGTTTCGGAAAGAAAAGTATGTAGTATTAGCAGAAAAAGAGGAAAAAGAACTGGGAGAAAAGAGCAGAAGCGGCGAGGTAAGACTTAAATTCATTGCAACAGGAGATACGTTGATTCTGCTTTCTCCAGAACGTAATGTGCTGCCATATTTGGATGAAAAGCAAAAAGGTGCGACATCTTGTGCAGATGTTTTTATTTATAGATGGAGAAAAGACACATCAGTTTGGGATTTGCATATCATTGAATTTAAGAAAACCATTAACACGGATTCTTTGGGAAAATCGAAATGGCAGTTTACGATGGGAATTTACAATGCCCGGGCGGTTGCTGCATTTTTGGGTATGGAACTCCAAAATATTTATTTGTATTCTGGATACCGGAATGATAAATTGTCTACCATGGAAAATGCATCCCTCATTGCATTGCGAGCTAGCAATAACAGAAGCGTATTAAAGGCAATAAATCAATGGAAAAACGGAATATGTGAACTAGAATTGGATGGGGGAAGCAAAGTGGTGTTTCATCATAAAATTCAGTTAAATCAGGATGGTACAGGCGTTCTTTGTATTTAGAGTGTAATAAGTTGATTATATCAACTTAATAATTTTTGTTAAAATCAATAGTGGAATGAATTTATTCCAAAAAAGTTTTGGAAAGGGAAGAAATATGTCTTCTGTTATCAATCAAGATATTTCCATAGGCTCTAATCTGAAATCCTTACGCCTTCAGAACAAATTATCTCAGGAAGATGTGGCGATTCAATTACAAATAATGGGATTTACTATGCTGCTTTTGATGAAATTTTTGCTGATTTGCCAGGTACATCTGATTAGAAAAATCTATTACACAGGCTGTCAATTCCCTGAATCAAAAGAGAGAAAAGTCCCAGCCCTATACCAAGACATGCCCATATTTGGATTGTCACATCTGCCAGGCCGGATGTTCCTGTCATATGCCAATATAGGATTAGCAGAATGACCAAAATGCCAGTAAAGGTAGTGATTAAAACACTTACATATCCAAGATAAGTCAGTTTTCCCATATCTCTTTTAAAAATATCTTTTTCGCACTGCATTAGGGTAAAGAGCCGTTGGTATGGCGTCCTTGCCCGAAATGCTTTTATATATTTGTGACCGCCATGGAATGAACGGTACTCACATCCTGCTGATAAAGAAGTATAAATACATGTGAAATAAATTGCCAGTTTAATAATATTTAAAATCATTTTTCTTTCTGTAAGGTAATTTACCAAATACATTTTGTTCTAAAAATTATGTCCATTCCATCCCCATTTAGAGATTTCTTCATATTTTACATAGATACGTTCTTTTTTAATCTGTAGACATTCTTCATAAATTCCGCATACTGTTTCTGTCATAGGTATAAATTTAACCTTTCTGGCGCAATAGAATTGTCCAGAAACTACCAACCAAGACACTGAAAAGGAAATATACTGATATGATAACACATAAGTGGAAACGTGGGAACATAACAATTCAAATATTTTTTCTCCGGTACATTAGAATAGGCTTTTTTCATGTGCCAATAGCCATTCTTTGGTCCTAAGGCCACCGGCGTATCCTACCAGGGAGCCGTTACTTCCGATGACCCGGTGGCAGGGGATGATAATCATAATAGGATTGCGGTTGTTCGCCATGCCAACTGCCCGACAGCCCTTTGGGTTGCCAATCTGTGTGGCAATTTCCTTGTAACTGCGTGTTTCGCCATAGGGGATGGTACATAAGGCATTCCAGACTTTTTGCTGGAATGGGGTGCCAAAGGGTGATAAGGGAAGGTCAAAAATTTTTCGCTTGCCCTGAAAATATTCTTCCAGTTGTGTTTTGACGGAACAAATAAGAGGTGTTTCTTTCTGTGTTATGGAATCTTTGGAAAAACCATCCAATAATATCTTACTGTCTGACAGGTTCAGGTGTGTGAGAGAGTTATTTTCTTCTATGATCAGCATGTTGCCGAGTGGAGAGGGATAATCATCAAAATATTTCATAGCTGTGGCCTTTCTTTTTACGGATTTGCTTTATGATGGATTTGGAATCACTATACAGGTAGCTCCAATGTGCTTTTCATTGCCAAATAACGGCAGGATTTGTCATTAATCGTATCATAATTTTAGAAATAATCAATCCTATGTTTTTGCAAAAATTTGTAGAATAAGGTACAATCAAAATAATCAGGAAACATAAGGAGGAAAATATACAAATGACAGGTTTTGATTCCCAGACGCCGGAAGCATACAACAGGGAAATCAGAAAGCAATTGGAGCAGCAAAAAGAGCCGGAATTCCAACAGTTTATAGCAAAGCTGTTGCCAGGAGTTGAGCCAATTCTGGGGGTGCGTCTGCCTATGCTTCGCAAACTGGCAAAGCAGCTTGCAAAAGGAGACTGGAAAAAGTATCTTTGCTATGCAGTAGACGATAGCTATGAAGAAATTATGCTTCAAGGAATGGTTATAGGATATGCCAAGGGGGATTTACAGGAAAAAAAGGAATATCTGGAACGGTTTATCCCCAAAATAGATAACTGGTCGGTGTGTGATAGTGCATGTTCTACCATAAAGCTGGCCCAAAGACAGCCACAAGAAATGTGGGAATTTTTACAACCATATTTAAACAGTGCCCAGGAATTTCACATTCGGTTTGGGCTGGTGCAGCTTTTGGATTATTATGTGAATGAAACGTATCTCTTTCAGGTACTTGAAGCTGTGCAGCAGGTGAAACAGGAGGATTATTATGTGAATATGGCACAAGCCTGGTTGATTTCCATTTGCTACCGGGAGTTCCCGAAAGAGACGTTTCCGGTTCTGAGAGAAAATTCTTTGAATGATTTTACTCATAATAAGGCAATCCAGAAGATTACGGAATCATTGAAGACGTCTAAGGAGGAAAAGGAACGGGTACGCAGGCTGAAAAGAGGAAGAACGTAGTAGGCCAAATAAGAAAAGTTTGCATTTTCTTATTATATATAATAAAATTTTGAGCTATAAATATTCAAATAGGGGAGGGCGCTATGTATAAGATTGGAATATGCGATGATGGAAAAAATATTTGTTCTTCTTTGGAAAAAATGATTTTGCATTATGCTGAAAAGAAAGAAATTTTAGTGGAAATAAAAATATGGTATACTGGTGAAGGAATATGTGATTATCTCAAGGAAAAACAGCAAATAGATATTTTATTTTTAGATATCGAATTATATGAAATGACAGGCATTCAGGCAGCAGATTTTATACGTAATCATCTGGAAGACAGAGTTATGCAGATTATTTATATTTCTGGAAAATCATCCTACGCAAAAGAATTGTTTAAAACACAGCCTATGGATTTTCTGGTAAAACCAATTACGCAGCAAGATATCGATGGGACATTGAACCTTGCGATTAAAATTTTGAAAAAAAATCTTGAAAAATTTGAATTTCAAATAGGTCATGATTTTTACTATATTCCTTTTGGCAATATTCTTTATTTTTCAAGTGAAGGGAGAAAAATAAAGATATATACAACTTATGGGGAGAAGGTGTTTTATGGAAAGTTGCGAGATGTGTTTCAAAGGATTTCAGATCGTTTTCTAAGCATACACAACTCCTATATCGTAAATTCAGAGTATGTAATACACTATTCTTATGATCATGTGGAGTTAACGGATGGAACTGTTTTGCCAATAAGTAAGGTAAACAGGAAACAGGTGCGGGAAAGACTTCTGAGGGAAGGGTAAAAAGGGGGCTTATGTTATGATAAATCTTGTTGTTTGTGTTGCAGGAAATTTATTCCGTTTGTATCTTATTTATAAATACATAAAAATATTTGTGGAAGGGGGGTTGGTGGAGAAGAATAGAAAAAGACTTGTAAGGGGTTTGGCGTTTACTACCTTTTTTCTGGTAAATACAGGGTGCTATTTGCTCTTCCATTGTGCATGGGTGAATCTGGCAGTAAATTTATCTGGCATTATTTTTCTTGTATTTATGTATCACAAATCTTTGAAGGCAAGTCTTTTTATAGGCTGTTCTATTTATTTAATTGATATAGTATGTGACAGCATAGCTACACTGCCTTTTGTAGAATACAGGGATGGACAGGAAATCAATCAATTTTATTTCATAATTACAGTATTTCTCTTTTTTGCATGCGAGCTGTTGACAGAAAAAATTGTAACGTATCGAAGGGGTAGGGAGGTTGCTCAAAATCTGCCTTTGGCAATGATGTTAGTGCCAATATCCAGTATTGTTACCTTCGGTTTGCTGATGTATATGAAAGGCACTTCTCAGATGGTTCTTTTGATTGTAAGCATTGGTTTCTTAATCATAAATTTTCTGCTTTTATATTTGTATAATATGCTCTTGAATTCGCTTACTCAACATTATGAAAATCAATCCCTCAAACGGGAGGTGCAGGTATACGCAAATCAAATGGAAATTATTCTTCGTAACGAGGAAAATAGAAATCTCTTAAAACATGATATGAAACACCATTTAAATGAACTCAAACTGTTAGCGATGAAAGAGAAAACTTCCGAAATGCTGGAATATATTGAAAATATGGAAACTTTTGTACAAAATCCCGATGAACTCGTTTCATCAGGAAATATGGAAATAGACAGTATTTTAAATTATTTGCTTCAAAAAGCCAAAAAATCTCTTTTCTCCGTTCATGTTAAGATACAGATACCAGAAAAGATCACTCATGCGTTCGATATTAATGTTATTTTGGGGAATTTGTTGGAAAACGCAATAGAGGCAGCAGAAAAAACGGAGGAAAAAATGCTGAAAGTTGTAATCAAGTCAAAACAAGGAATTTTAAGAATTGAAATAAAAAACAGTTTTTCTGGTACTTGTATTTCGCAGGAATCTTTCGAAAAAGGAATGGTTTTTTCAACAAAGAGAAACCTGAATGGACATGGATTTGGTTTAAAGAGTGTGAGAAAAATTGTAGAAAAATATAATGGGATTATGGAAATTTACCCTGAGCAAAAGTATTTTTGTGTAAAAGTTATTTTATATTTGCCGGAAATAGGTTTCTAAAAGCAATGTTAAAAACTAATTAAAAATTTGTTAAAATCGGGAGAAAAGGTTAATTTTGACATTTACAGAGCCTATTTTTTACAACAAACGGCATAAGAAGAATTTTTATGGTAAAATGCTGCTCAGAAAGGAGAATGCATATGGATATTACTGGAATCGGGTCTGTCCAGACCTACATTTATAATTCACAGACAGGAAAGCTGTCGTCCAAAGACGGCTCTGCAGATGAATTTGTGGACTATTTTAACGGGACATTGTCAGGAGATTCTTCGGAAAGCCTCAATGGATACGATGCGCAGAAAAAATATAACATAGAAAGGTTAATTGATTTAAATGGCGCATGGGGAAAGAATTGGTTTCAATCAGGGAAAGATGAATACGAAATTACCTGTGAGATTGTCAATGGCGGAGAGTCTTCTTATAGTATAAACGGGAAAAAAGTCCTTACCAATTATGTGGCGGCAACTCATTTACTGCCTCCCGGATGGGAAGATACAAAAAGTCCATACAAGACGCATCAGCCAAAGGCATATGATCCGACAACCAATAGTATGAATCTTGCAGTCGGGGATGTGTTTGACCTGGGGAACGGCTATAAGCTGAGAGTAGGGGAGGACTGTATAGAAACCATTGGCTATGGAACCGGGAGCAAAGAGGATGATGAAAGGGTTCTGCATTTGGAATATGGACTGAATGCCTTGATTCATTTTGCAGACCAGCAGTGCTCTGCGCTTGCCATTTTTCCAGAACATACACCTATGCTGCTGAGTTTTCTTCAGGAGTTGGGCATAGATACCAGCAGGGAATTTACTCTTAACGAGACAAAGTGTATAGTGGAAAATGGAAAGATTCAAGAATCAGGGAACAAATGGGTAGTTCCCAGTTCTACTTATCAGAAGGCCTTGCAGCAGTATGAAGAATTTCTTTCCCAACCCCTGTCTTCTCGGCAGAGAAGTTCTTTAAAAGTATAAAGGCTGTTTGTTTTTTATCCGCTTGGACCAAAACGGAAAGCGGTTTTTGTCCTGATTGACAGAGGGACTATGCAAAATAAGGAATGTATGGAAGTGGTGTAAGATTGCCTTGAAACGGCAACACCACTTCCGTTTTTTGATTTGCGGTAAGTAATTGTAAAACTTTAAAGAGAGATTGAGAGCCGGAGGGACAGTTTATGTGTTTTGAATGTGGGAGAAAAATAGAATAGTTTTTTTGGGATATTGCCGCTTCCCATTGACGATTTCCAAGGAAAACCTTATAATATGCCTTGGAGATATGTTATATTTTTAGAAAGAAGGTGACACGAATGGTAGAATTAGACCAGTTCAAAACGACTTTGAACACATATAAAGAACCGTTAGTGGAAGTGAGGGATTCACTTTGACCTGGCAAATAAAGAAAAGAAAATCCAGGAATTAGAGCGGGAAATGGAAGCGCCGGATTTTTGGGATAACACGGAGCTTTCCCAGATAAAAATGAAAGAGCTGAAAAGTCTCAAAGATGATGTAGAGACTTATGCTCAGCTTTCTAGTCAGTATGAAGATATCGAAACATTGTTGGAAATGGGTTATGAGGAAAATGATCCATCCCTGATACCAGAAATTGAAGAATCCTTACAGGAATTTGAAGAAACCTTTGAAAATATTCGAATTAAAACACTTCTTTCTGGAGAATACGATATGGAAAATGCCATTGTATCCCTTCATGCAGGGGCAGGGGGAACGGAATCCTGTGATTGGAATTCCATGCTTTACCGGATGTATAAGCGGTGGGCAGAAGATAAAAGATTTGAGGTGGATGTATTGGATTCTCTAGATGGAGAAGAAGCAGGCATCAAATCCATCACATTTGAGGTACGAGGGGAAAATGCTTACGGCTACTTGAAATCAGAAAAGGGCGTACACCGTCTGGTGCGTATTTCACCTTTTAATGCGGCAGGGAAGCGTCAGACTTCGTTTGCGTCTTGTGACGTGATGCCGGATATTGAGAAAGATCTTGATATTGAGGTGAAAGATGATGAATTAAGGATTGATACTTACCGTTCCAGCGGAGCTGGCGGGCAGCATATCAATAAAACATCCTCTGCGATCCGTATTACCCATCTTCCTACAGGAATTGTGGTTCAATGCCAGAATGAACGCTCCCAGCATATGAACAAGGATAAGGCCATGCAGATGTTAAAAGCAAAGCTGTATCTTTTGAAACAGGAAGAAAATGAGAAAAAAGCGGCGGATATCCGGGGAGAAGTAACGGAAATCGGTTGGGGAAATCAGATTCGTTCTTATGTTATGCAGCCATACACCATGGTGAAGGATCACCGCACCAACGCAGAGACAGGAAATGTGGACAGTGTGATGGATGGGAAGCTGGATTTGTTTATCAATGCCTATCTGAAATGGAAGAGCCTGGGGAGGGCACAGTAAAATACAGGAGGAAATAGAATGGGAATTATCAGAGCAGCGTTGCAGGCTGTGTCCGGGGGACTGGCTGATCAATGGCTGGAGGTATACGAACCAGGAGATATGGGAGATAGAACCGTATTTACCAGAGGAATCAAGACCCGGAAGGGACAGAATGTTAAGGGAAGCAGCGATACGGTAAGCAATGGTTCCGTGATTCATGTATATGACAATCAATTTATGATGCTGGTGGATGGCGGGAAAATTATAGATTATACGGCAGAGCCGGGATATTATAAGGTAGATAATTCTGCATTGCCTTCCCTGTTCAACGGGCAGTTAAAGGATACGGTGAAAGAGTCTTTCAACCGAATCAAGTTTGGCGGACAGACCCCAACCATGCAGAAAGTTTTTTATATTAATTTGCAGGAAATCAAGGGAATTAAGTTTGGCACCAGAAATCCGGTCAATTATTTTGATAATTTTTATAATGCGGAGCTGTTTCTGCGCGCCCATGGAACTTATTCCATTAAAATTACAGACCCGATACGATTTTATGCGGAAGCTATTCCAAGAAATGCAGCGCAGGTGGAGATAGAGGATATCAATGAGCAGTATCTTTCCGAATTTTTGGAGGCGTTGCAGTCTGCAATCAATCAGATGTCCGCTGATGGAATCCGCATTTCCCATGTGGCCTCTAAAGGACGGGAACTGGGGAAATATATGGCAGATACCCTAGATGAAGATTGGAACCGGATGCGGGGCATGGAGATTCAGGCAGTGGGAATTGCCAGTGTTTCCTATGATGACAAATCAACAGAGCTCATTAACATGCGCAACGAAGGAGCTATGCTCAGTGACCCTACCGTACGGGAAGGGTATCTTCAGGGACATATGGCCCGGGGGCTGGAAGCGGCAGGTTCCAATGCCAATGGCGCAATGGCAGGCTTTATGGGTATGGGCATTGGAATGCAGGCAGGCGGAAACGCTATGGGTGCAGCTTCCGCGGCAAATATGCAGCAAATGCAGATGCAGAACCAGAATATGCAGCAAAAGTGGACCTGTAGCTGTGGACATGTAAATCATGGGAAATTCTGTTCCGAATGTGGAGCGCAAAAGCCAGAGCGTCTTGGTACATGGACTTGTGAGTGTGGAGCTATAAACAGTGGAAAATTCTGCTCGGAATGCGGAAAACCAGCAAGATAATGTATCATTATGAGCAAAAAGATTCCAGAGTTATAAGGAGAAAGAAATGGCAGTTGTCAGTTATAAATGCCCAAATTGTGACGGCGAACTGGTATTCAATCCAAGAACGCAGAAGTACAGATGTGAATACTGTACTTCTGCGTTTTCACAGGAAGAATTTGACCAGATGCAGCCGGAAGGAAATGTCTATCGATGCCCAAGCTGTGGAGCAGAAATTGTGACAGATGATACCACAGCAGCATCCTTTTGCTATTATTGCCACAATCCTGTAGTGCTTTCAGGAAGAGTGTCTGGAGAATATCTGCCTCACAAAATCATTCCCTTTGCCATTGATAAGAAACAGGCAACAGAGAAATTTTTGGAGTATGTACATAGCAAAAAATTTGTTCCTAAAGCATTTTTTCAGAAAAGCCAGATTGAAAAAATTTCTGGTGTCTATTTTCCTTATTGGATGGTGGACATGGATATGGAAGGGGAGCTGCAAGCAGAGGGAAGAAATGTCAGGATATGGCGTAGCGGCGATACAGAGTATACGGAGACAAAAATATACCAGATTGAGCGGACAGGGGATATTCATTTGGAGGATATTTCTAGAAACGCCTTAAAAAAAGCAAACAGCAAACTTTCCTCAGGAATACTGCCCTATGATATGAGCAAGGCCCAGGAATTCCATATGGGATATTTGTCTGGATTTCTGGCAGAAAAGAGGGATATTGAGAAGGAAGACTTGAAGATAGGAGTAGGAGAAGAGGCCAGGGAATACGGAGAAAAGATTCTGCGTGATACCGTCCATGGATACACGTCTTTGTCTGTCCGAAGCTGTCGTGTGGACTGCCAGAAAGAAAATTGGGATTATATGCTTCTGCCAGTGTGGACGGTAACTTATAAGGGCAGGGATGGAAAAATTTATTTCTATTCCATGAATGGACAAAATGGCAATGTATATGGGGAGCTCCCCATCGATTACAAAAAAGTGTGGATACTAAGCGGTATCGTTGCCTTTGCTGTATTCCTGCTTGGATTGATGGGAGGGTTTTTCTTATGAGCATACATGAGATGAGAACTTGTCCAGTTAGAAGAACACGAATGCTGTCCACAGTTTTTTTTCTGGCAGTTTTTGTGCTTTTCTTTCCGGTACAGTTACAGGCGGCCAACACTCAGTTGACGGACCAGGCAGGGCTTTTGACTGAAGAAGAAGGAAAAGAAATCAGCCGCCAGATAGAAGAATTGGAAACAGTCACAGGATGGGATATCATGGCTGTGACTACAAAAGATGCAGAGGGCATGGACGGGGAAACCTATGCAGAGACATGGTTTGATGAGGTTACAAAAAAGGATGACGGTATCATCTGTGCAATTGATATGGATAACCGGGAGATTGTAGTCCGGGCTTTTGGAGAAGCTATGTACTACATTACCGATGACAGGAAGGAAAAGATTCTGGATGCCGGTTATGATGAAATTGTTCAGGAACAGTATGGAGCTACATTAAAAGTCATGTTGTGGGAGGTAGAAGCCGCATATGACGAAGAAAATCCCAGAGATAATTATCTCTATGATGAAGATACTGGAAAGACTACCAATTATCAGGAAGGGCATCGGGGCATTACCCGGATGGAAATAGTCATTGCGGCTTCACTTGCAATTGTGGCAGGGGGAATCACTGCCGCTTCTGTGATTGGAACGTATCGTCTGAAATTTGGCGGGTATCGGTATCCCATGGAAAAGAATGGAAGCGTAAGGCTGAGGCAGCAAGAAGACCGCTTGGTCAATCAATTTGTTACCCATAGGCATATCCCGAAGGAAAACTCTGGCAGCAGCGGAGGGGGAGCTGGAAGAAGCACAGTGCACAAGGGGGCCGGAGGGCGCAGCTCCAGTGGCGGCAGCAGGAAATTTTAGCGTTACTGGTCACGGAGTGAACAGTAACATTTTAGCGGTCCACGGCATTGGGAAATTTGAAAAACAGGTTGCATTTCAAAAATAAATGTGCTAATATCTTTCCTTAGAATACAGATGTATTTCACAGACATACAAAACCGGAGGATAGCATGGAAGAAAAGACAAAATATTTTGTATTGAAGAAAAAAGCGGTTCCAGAAGTGCTGTTGAAGGTTGTGGAGGCCAAGCGGTTGTTGGAATCGGAGCGGGCAGAATCCGTACAGGAAGCCACAGAACTGGTGGGAATCAGCCGGAGTTCTTTTTATAAGTATAAAGATGATATTTTTCCCTTTCATGACAATGCTAAAGGGAAGACAATTACAATGGTCATCCAATTGGATGATGAGCCAGGATTGTTGTCGCTGGTACTTGGAATTGTGGCGGATTTCCACGCCAACATTCTGACCATTCACCAGAGTATTCCAGTCAATGGAGTGGCATCTTTAACCATAAGCGTGGATGTGCTCCCAGACACGAAAAATGTGTCCCAGATGGTAGAAAATATTGAACAGCAGGATGGCGTTCATTATGTGAAAATATTAGCTAGAGAATGAAAACAAGTATGCGGAATGGAGGAAATTATGATAAAGATTGCAATTTTAGGGTATGGAACCATAGGTTCCGGCGTGGTGGAAGTATTAAACACCAATCGGGAAAGTATTGCAGGGCGTGCAGGTGATGAGATTGAGGTAAAATATATTCTTGATTTACGGGATTTTCCTGGAGATCCTATGGAGAAAAAGATAGTGCATGACTATGATGTGATTGCAAATGACCCGGAAATCCAGGTGGTAGTGGAAGCTATGGGCGGCGTGGAGCCCGCTTATACTTTTGTAAAACGGGCATTGCTGGCAGGAAAGAGTGTTACCACCTCCAACAAGGCATTGGTGGCGAAGCATGGAGCAGAGCTGATTGCCATTGCCAAAGAGCAGAGTATCAATTTTATGTTCGAGGCAAGTGTAGGAGGCGGAATTCCAATTATCCGGCCGTTGAATTCTTCCCTGACCGCAGATGAGATTCAGGAAATCACAGGAATTTTAAATGGAACTACCAATTACATGTTAAGTAAGATGACATTTGAAGGGCTGGAATTTGATGATGTGTTAAAAGATGCTCAATCCAGAGGTTATGCAGAGGCAGATCCTACCGCAGATGTGGAAGGGTATGACGCTTGCCGGAAAATTGCGATTTTAACCTCACTGGTATGTGGGCAACAGGTAGATTTTGAAGAAATATACACAGAGGGCATTACAAAGATTACTGCAACGGATATCCGTTATGCCAAAGCTATGGGCAGAGTGATTAAGCTTTTGGCCACCAGTAGGAAGACAGAAGAGGGATATTGTGCCATGGTTGCTCCCTTTTTGTTGTCCAAGGAGCATCCTTTGTATAATGTAAATGACGTGTTTAACGCTATTTTTGTTCATGGAAATGTACTAGGAGACGCTATGTTTTATGGCAGTGGCGCAGGAAAGCTTCCTACCGCCAGTGCAGTAGTGGCAGACATTGTAGATATCGCAAAGCATCTTCACAAGAACATTCTAATTTCCTGGAGTTCACGAAAAATGGATTTGGTTGACTGGAAGAAAGCAAAGAGCAGATTTTTTGTGCGGACCAGTGAGGAAAAGGAAAATATTCAGAAATTATTCGGTAATGTGGAATTTGTAGAAGCAGAAGACATTTCTGGTGAAATAGGATTTTTGACAGAAATCATAACAGAAGAAGAATATGAACAAAAAGCTTCAAAATTGAAGAACATTTTGCAGAGAATTCGCGTAGTGTAGGAGAGAACAGGAAGGATGAATATGAAATATGTTATTGTACTAGGGGATGGAATGGCAGACCTTCCCCTGGAAGAGCTGGGGGGAATGACGCCCCTGGAATATGCCAAAACACCTTGTATGGACTACCTTGCCGCAGCAGGGGAAATCGGAACAGCGCATACTATTCCAGATGGGATGGCGCCAGGCAGCGATACCGCGAATTTATCTGTGCTGGGATACGATCCGAAACAGTATTATTCCGGGCGTTCTCCTCTGGAAGCGTTAAGTATCGGTGTGGATATGAAGCCTACCGATGTGTCTTTGCGTTGCAATTTGGTGACATTGACAGAGGAAGAAGAGAATTTTGAGGATAAAAAGATTTTAGATCATAGCTCTGGGGAAATATCTACTGAAGAAGCGGCTATTTTACTGGAAGCAGTAAAAAAGGAGCTGGAAACGGATAGTTATAAATTTTATGTAGGAACCAGTTATCGCCATTTGCTGATTTGGCAACAGGGGGAAGTGTTAAAATTATCGCAGCCTCATGATGTGCTGGGGCAGACCATTGGGCAATACCTTCCTCAGGATGAGATGCTGCAAAACATGATGAGAAAAAGTTATGAGATTTTGGTAAACCATCCCATTAACCAAAAACGCAAGGAACAGGGGAAAAATCCTGCCAATTCCTGCTGGTTTTGGGGTGCAGGTACAAGACCGTCCCTTTCTTCTTTTCAGGAAAAAACAGGCTTACAAGGCGCAATGGTGTCAGCCGTGGATTTGCTAAAGGGCATTGCGGTGGGAGCATCCATGAAGAATATTTGTGTCGAGGGAGCAAATGGCGGCCTTCACACCAATTATAGAGGCAAGGCCCAGGCAGCCGTAGATGTGTTGACGAAAGAGCAGTATGATTTTGTTTATGTGCATGTGGAAGCGCCGGATGAGATGGGGCATCAGGGCAGTGTAGAGAAAAAGGTGCAGGCAATTCAATTTTTGGATGAACAGGTAATTGCGCCCATTAAGGAAGGATTGGAGCAGGCAGGGGAAGAATTTCGTATGTTGGTGATGCCGGATCATCCGACGCCCATTTGCATTCGTACCCATACGGGAGATGATGTGCCCTACTTGCTGTATGACAGTAGCGCGCCACAGAAAAATATGTGGAAATACAATGAAAGAGAAGCGGCAAAAAGCAGCCATCATATTTCAAAAGGCTGTGAAATGATAGATTATCTGATTCAAAAATAGACCGTGGTTCAGGAGAACAATATGTTAATAGTAAAAAAATTTGGAGGAAGCTCCGTTGCAGATAAAGAACGGATTTATAATGTGGCCAGGCGTTGTATGGAGGATTATAGGAAGGGTAATGATGTAGTGGTCGTATTGTCCGCTATGGGAAAAACAACGGACAGTCTTTTGGAACTGGCGAAGAATATCAATCCAAATCCCCCAAAACGTGAGTTAGATATGCTGCTGGCTACTGGAGAACAGACTTCCACAGCGTTGATGGCTATGGCAATGGGAGCTTTAGGGGTGCCTTCTGTTTCTTTAAATGCTTTTCAAGTTATGATGCAGACGTCATCCAGATATGGGAATGCGCGTTTTAAGAAAATTGATACCCAGCGTATCCGCCACGAGCTGGATAACCGCAAAATAGTTATTGTCACAGGGTTTCAGGGAGTAAATAAATATGAGGATGTTACAACCTTAGGACGAGGCGGCTCTGACACCACGGCAGTGGCTTTGGCAGCGGTACTCCATGCGGATGCCTGCGAAATTTATACAGATGTGGAAGGTGTATACACTGCAGATCCCAGGGTTGTGCCCAATGCAAAGAAAATACCTGAAATTACCTATGATGAAATGCTGGAGTTGGCAACCCTAGGTGCGAAAGTGTTGCATAACCGTTCGGTAGAAATGGCAAAGAAGTATGGGGTACAGTTGGTAGTCCGTTCCAGCTTGAATAGTGCGGAAGGGACCATTGTAAAGGAGGAGACAGACATGGAGAGTATGCTTGTCAGCGGAGTTGCTGTGGATAAAAATACAGCCAGGATTGCGGTATTTGGGGTAAAGGATACTCCGGGAATTGCTTTTAAAATATTTGATTTGCTGGCAAGAAATAATATCAATGTAGATATTATTCTGCAATCCATTGGAGGAAATGGCACGAAAGATATTTCCTTTACTGTGGCTAGAGAAGATGCTAAAGAAGCAGTGGCAATTTTAAAAGAACATAAAAGCAGAATTACAGCCAGGGAAATTGAAGTGAATGATACAGTGGCAAAAGTATCCATTGTAGGCGCAGGAATGCAGTCTAATCCTGGGGTAGCATCCAGGATGTTTGAAGCATTGTACAATGCAGGAATCAATATCCGTATGATTGCTACCTCAGAAATCCGCATTACCGTATTGATCAATGAAGAAGATGTGGATAAGGCTATGCGGGCAGTACATGATCAGTTTATAGAGGACTGATGGGCTTGAATTTACAGGTATAGCGTAAAATTTTTCAGTAAATCTATATGCCATAGGATCAGCAGCAGATTCTTGATGATAAAATTTCCAATGACAATGATAAGGGCGGCCCACACATAGCCGTCCCGGTATTTCATACCAATCCTCAGGCGATGCATGGAAATACGTTCTATGGTCTGGCTAAAGAGAAACCAACCGCCAGTTGCGGCGGTATACAGAACTAAGGGGTGACAGATAAAAGAGGTAAGGAAATCCCCCCGAAGAAAGGCTGCTACCGCTCTGGTCCCGCCGCAGCCAGGACAGTAAATACCAAGGGTACGCTGCACCAGGCAGGGCAGCAGGAGCTTGGAAAAGGGAATGGGGAACAGTTGGTAAAGAATCCCCAGAAAACATACGATGGCAATCAATGCCCAGCCAGTGTAGAACAGGGCAGTTTCTTCTTTTTTTTGTTGTCTCATAAAGATATCCTCAGGTATTGTTTCTATTAGTGTGTTATGTTTGCAGTATAATGCCTTTTTTCCTATTTGTCAAAAGGTAAGAGTTGTGATATAATTAGTATATCATTTTATCGGATTAATTTTATGAATAATATGAAAGATATGGACAAAATTCAAATCATGTCCTGTAGCTTGTAGTGGGGCATTGGATTGTCTAGAAAAAAAGAAGAGAGGTGTTTGCATGACAGGGGCAATTGGAGGATTAGGCGGTTATAGTTATAATAATTATAGTAATTACAGTAACTATAATGGGAGGTATGGACAGGAGAATAACAGCGGTAGTCATGAGGGAAGTAAAGCTGGCAGGACTTATGGTGCAGATGGCGTATTTTGGGATAGGGAAAGTAAAGACGATTCTGTGAAAAAAACAAGAGAACGGTGTCAGACTTGTGAAAATCGAAAATATCAGGATGGTTCCAATGAGAATGTTTCCTTTAAGGCAGCAGCTCATATTTCTCCTGAGGCAGCAGGCAGCGCAGTACGTGCTCATGAAGGAGAACATGTTTCCAATGCATATACAAAGGCGGCCCAGAAGGATGGAAAGGTGGTCAGAGCTTCTGTAAGTATTCATACGTCTGTTTGTCCCGAATGCGGCAGGACTTATGTATCAGGAGGAACAACCTCTACCAGTATTAAGTATCCAGCAGATCCTTATGAAAAGAGCCGGAAGATTCTTGGGGAAGAGGATGCAAAAGGAAACAATGTTGATTACGCAGCATAAGAAAAGGAAGAATAGCAAAGGAGGTTTTATGTTTATGAAGAAATTTAAAATGTTTGGTATGATTCTTACAGTGTTTTGTTTTGTGCTTTTAGGTATGCTTGCAGCGCCTCACAAAGGAGACGTTGCATATGCAAAGAAAATCACAAAGGATAGTCAGGTGGTGAAGCTGGCAAAGAAGAAAGTGCCGGGTGCGCAAATTTTTGAAATAGACAGGGATTATGAAAAAGGGAATTTGCTTTATGAAGTGAAAATGATTAAGGGAACAAAAGAATATGACCTTACCTATCTTGCTTCGAATGGAAGCTTGGTTCAGTATGAATGGGAACAGAATAGAATCAACCGGACCAGCAAAAAAAAGATAATGAGTATGAGTAAATGCAAAAGCCTGGCAAAGAAGAAGGTACGTGGGGCAACCATCACTAGCATTCGTTTGAAATATGACGACGGAGTGCAGCAATACAAGGTGAAGATGAAGAAGGGCACCACAAAGTATGAATTGGACTATCATGCCAAAACTCGTGAACTGCTAAGCTATGGATGGGAAAAGCGTATTACCTCCAAGGCAGGTAACAATAATTATATAGGCGTAGAAGAGGCGAAAAAGATTGCTCTTTCCAAGGTGCCTGGTGCGACTGTAATAAAAGTAGAATTTGACAGGGATGATGGAGTTCCCGTTTATGAAGTGGAATTGGTAAAGGATGAGTATGAATATGATATTGAAATCCATGCTGTGACGGGGAAAGTGCTGGATTTCGACCAGGATTTCAGGGAAGATATATACTATTGATAGAGAACTGGTATGGTATAATTTAGAATGTATCAGATGGAAATGGAGCGTAAAATAATATGAATCGCACATCGGCAGAATTAAAACGACTGGCAAGGGAGAATTTAGTTGGACACTGGGGATTGATGATAGGGGCAGTATTGTTGCTTAGTTTGATTATGTTTGCGGTATTAATCCCCTTTTACTTTCTGTTTTTTATCAGTGGAGGAGGATATGTGCAGTTAGGCACATATTTGGTTGCGGCATTGATTGTCGGCATCGTTTCTGTCATTATGCAGTGTGGCATTAGCAGAATGCAGATAGGATTTGCGCGAAATCAGGAAACAGGAATCGGCATGCTGTTTGGAGAATTTGTTCGAAGGCCGGATCGTTATATTGTAGGGATTCTGATTATGATAGGTGTGGAATTGCTATGTATCTTACCAGGAACGGTATGTTTGAGCGTAGGGGTGGCTGCTGAGCTTGTACCCGCTTGTGTGATAGGAGCAGTGCTTTATCTGGCAGGGACAGTACTTATGGTGATGTTTACGTTCCGTTTTAGTCTTGTATTTTTCCTGTTGATTGATAATCTCCAGATGGGCGCTGTAACAGCATTTCGGGAAAGTGCACGCTGGATGAATGGAAATAAGGGACGTTTATTTTATATTTATTTAAGTTACATTGGCTGGGGAATTTTGGGAATGCTTTCTTGTGGACTGGGAATGCTTTGGATTTCTCCCTATATGAACCAGACACTGGTAAGCTTTTATTTGGATGTAACTGGAGAGCTAGACCGGGGACAGTGGATAGAGCCAGAGAATGATTCAGAAAAAAGATATCAGGAAGTGGAAGGGTACTGAGCATGAGCGAAATGAAAGAAAGGCTGCATACAGGGGAATTATATCTGCCTGGCGATGAAGAGATTATCAAGGAACAGGTGGTTTATCAGGATAAGTTATGTGAGTATAACCAGACCAAACCCTCAGAGGCAGAAAAAAGAGTGGAAATGCTCAAAAGTATGCTAGGCGATTGTGGAGAAGGAGTTTATATCGAAGCACCTTTTTATGCAAATTTTGGTGGGAAGAATTGCCATTTTGGAAAAATGGTTTATGCGAATTACCATTTGACCTGTGTAGATGATACACATATTTTTGTTGGAGACTATACAATGTTTGGTCCAAACGTGACAATTGCCACTGCAGGGCATCCGATTCTGCCAGAACTTCGGGAGAAGATTTATCAGTATAATATGCCAGTTCATATTGGTAGAAATTGTTGGATTGGAGCTGGAGCTGTGATTATGCCGGGAGTTACCATTGGAGATCATACGGTAATTGGAGCTGGGAGTGTGGTAACCAGAGATATCCCTGGAAATGTGGTTGCAGTGGGAAATCCTTGCCGGGTGATGCGTGAAATCAATGAGCATGACAGAGAATATTATTTTAAAGACCGCAAAATCCAGTGGGAAGAGATAGAGAAGGACAGTTAAAATCAATGGGAAGCCAGTGTGGATATGGCTTCCTGTTTTTTTATTCTAAAAGTATCTTTCCTATAGAATAAAAAAGCTCTTATCGCACTGCGGCGGGTATGAAATCTGTCGCAAAGCGACCCGCCGCAGGCGGAGAATCCTGCAAAGCAGGATTCTTTCTTGTCTTATAGGAAAGACCGTGCTGCTGTGAAGCGTTAAAGTCTATGACTTTCCTATAAGATAAAAATATGGATGCGCACTCGTGGGAATAGAAGATAGAAAAAAACCATAATTTTACAGTTTTGGAATCACCAAAAAAGCAGATATTATAGCAGAATCATTTTAAATATGAGGTGATAAAACTGAACAATCATTTAAAAAATCAAACAAGTCCATATTTATTGCAGCATGCAGAGCATCCAGTCAACTGGTATCCCTGGTGCAAAGAGGCGTTTGAAAAAGCAAAAAAGGAAGACAAACCTGTTTTTCTTAGTATTGGTTATAGTACCTGCCACTGGTGTCATGTAATGGCCCACGAAAGCTTCGAAGATGATGAGGTGGCAAGAGAGCTAAATCGGAATTTTATTTCTATTAAAGTAGACCGGGAGGAACGGCCAGACATTGACAGTATTTATATGGAGGCATGTGTGCTGTTTACGGGAAGCGGTGGGTGGCCAGCTAGTATTTTCTTGACTCCAGAGCAAAAGCCTTTTTATGCGGGGACTTATTTTCCAAAGGATAGTGCTTATGGCAGGATTGGTTTTCTGGATTTATTGCGGGCCTTGGACAAACGCTGGAAGAGGGATCGAGGCAGCTTACAGCAATCAGCAGAAGAACTCACAGGGCAGCTTCAGGAAGAGCAGGAGACAAAATCCGTTGGATTGTCCTGGCAGCATTTGGCTTTGCAGGCTGTGCGGTGGTTGAAACAAAACTTTGACGAAGCTTATGGTGGGTTTGGAAATGCACCGAAATTTCCTATGGCTCACAATCTAATGTTTTTGATGGAGTATTATCAGGTGAACCGGGATCGGCGTGCTCTTGAAATGGCAGAAAAGACTTTGCTGCAGATGTATCGTGGAGGGATATTTGACCATATCGGCGGTGGGTTTTCCAGATATTCCACCGATCCATATTTCCTGGTGCCTCATTTTGAAAAAATGTTATACGATAATGCCCTCCTTCTCATGGCGTATACCCAGGCTTATTCCATAACTGGAAAAGAGATTTACCGGGAAGTGGTGAGAAAAACAGGGCAGTATATTCAACGAGAAATGACAGATTCCAATGGAGGATTTTATTCTGCCCAGGATGCAGACAGTCAGGGGGTGGAAGGGAAGTATTATGTATTTGCTTATGAGGAGCTCACCTCTCTTTTGGGAGTTTCTGCTGGAAAGAAATTTAATGAATATTTTAATATTACAAGAGAAGGAAATTTTGAAGGGAAAAGCATTCCAAACCGCCTCAATGATAAGGTGTATGGAGTGGGTCAGGACGAGGAGTATTCTCATACAGAACCAGAGAGACTTCTGCCTAAAGTCTATGCATATCGTAAGCAGCGTTATCGGCTATTTTTAGATGATAAAATCCTTGTCTCTTGGAATGGGCTTATGATCGGGGCTTTTGCCAGGATGTACCAGGTATTTGGACAGGAAAGTTATCTGCGTCAGGCAAAAAGGGCCTGTGAATTTTTGGAGGCGCAGCATGGGGAGAGGGATTTTCTGCCTGTAAGCTGTCGCCATGGGATCTGCCAAGGACAGGGATTTCTGGAGGATTATGCCTTTTATACCTTTGGATTAATAGAACTTTACCGTGCTGTATTGGAACGGAAGTACCTGGAACGAGCCAAGCATTATTGCAGAAAAGCTCAGGAGCTTTTTGAAGACCCGAGAAAGGGCGGATTTTTTCTTTATGGGAAAGAAAATGAGAGACTGATTGCTGCCACCAAGGAAACTTATGACGGTGCCATTCCCAGTGGAAATTCTGTGATGGCTTATAATCTGGTGAAATTATGGCAGATTACCGGTGAGGAAGCCTGGAGGGAACAGGCAAAAAAGCAATTAAAGTATCTTTCTGTCTTTGCAGAGCGTCATCCTGCTGGGCAAAGCTTTTCCTTGTTAGCGGCTCTTTTGTATCAGAACCCACCAGCACATATTGTTGGGGTGTTGAAAGAAGAAAAAGATTTGGAAAAGCTACGGAAAATATATGGTAAGGATTCAGATATTATGATTTTCTGGGAGGAAAGTCAGGAATATGGGAGAATCAATAACCGGGCAACCTTGTATATTTGTAAGGATGGGAGCTGTAAGCCGCCTGTAAATCTTTAAAATTTGAATTGGAATGTTCAAAAAGCACACCAAAGGGGAGGGAAGAAATAGCTGACAAAAACCATAGCCCATGGTACAATAGGAACGATAGATTGGAGGGACCTATGGTAGATAAAATATTATTTATGGAAACGCTGCGTTCTGTGCAAGAAATTGCAAAGGCCAGCCCAGAGCCAATGACAAGAGAGGAAATACAGGAATTTTTTCAGGATATGGAATTGTCATCCCAACAGCAGGAGATGATTTATGAGTATTTGCAGAAGCCCAAGGAGGAGCCAAAGAAAGAGGATACAAAAGAGCAGAGAAAAAAATCATCGGGGAAATCCATAGACGGTGGGAAGAAGGCGTCTCATTCCCAGCATTTTCAGACGTACCTTAATGAAATTAAAAATTTACCAGAGATGTCCCAGGAGGAGAAGATGGAATTATACCAGGGACTGCTGGCGGGGGAAAAAGCAACAGTTTCGGTTATTTCTACCCAATGGCTGAAAAGGATTGCTGACATTGCAAAATCCTATGTTACCAGTCAGGTATTGGTGGAGGATTTGGTACAGGAAGGAAATATGGGACTTTTGCTGGGTATGGAAGAATTACTAGGAGCAAGAGAGCGGTATGAAGAGATGGCCACAGATGTCAACGCTATGGAACAGAAGATAGAATCCTTTGTTCGGGAAGCCATGGAACAATATCGCCAGGAAACTGAAGGAAGGAATAGTGGTGACCATACAATTCTGGCTAAGGTCAACCTGGTGCACGAAGCAAGGAAGGTGTTGGCGGAGGAGAATGGCACGATTCCTACGTTACAGGAATTGAGTGATTTTACGAAGATTTCTGTGGAAGAGGTAAGCGATATTATGGCATTATCCAGAAAGAAGGGAGAGGAATCATGAATTTTGGGCCTATGGAATATGTAGTAGCGCGAATTGATGGTGATTATGCTTATCTACAGCAAGTGGATCAACCTCAGGAAGAATTAAAATGTGTGGCACGGGCTTTGCTTCCACTGGAAATCGCAGAAAATTCCATACTTCATTATGAAATGATGGAATATACCATCAAAGACATACTGGAAAAATAGCGGTTGTTAAAAGGGAAGATCAAAGGCAGGGGGAAGTAAATCTTTTTACCCGTCCCAGAAGGTTTGGAAAGTCCCTGAATATGAGTATGCTGAAAAGTTTTTTCGAGCTGAATGGAAATCAGGAGATTTTTGAGGGGCTGGATATTTCCAGGGAAACAGAGTTGTGTGAAAAGTATATGGGGAAATTTCCAGTACTTTCTGTTTCATTGAAAGGAATCTATGCAAAAACTTATGAAACTGCATTTGATTTGGCAGTTCAGCTCATTCGGGAAGAAGCCAGGAAGCTGCAGTATTTGTTTGACAGTGAGAAGCTAACTCAGTATGATAAGGAGGCATTTTCTGGGTTGCTGCAGGGTGATATGGAGGAGGGAACTTTGTGTTATGGTTTTAAGTTTCTGTCACAACTTCTCCAAAAGCACTATGGCAGGCAGGTGATTCTTTTAATTGATGAGTATGATGCGCCTCTTGCGAAAGCATTTGAATATGGCTATTTTGACCAGATGGTTGTGTTGATTCGAAACTTATTCGAGCAGGTTTTAAAAACCAATGACTGCTTGCAATTTGCAGTGCTAACTGGGTGTATGCGTATTTCTAAGGAAAGTATTTTTACTGGACTGAATAATCTAAAAGTTTTGTCAATCACAGATGTACGCTTTGATGAATATTTTGGCTTTACAGATAAGGAAGTCAAGGAATTATTAAGCTATTATGACCTGTCTGATCAATATGAAATGGTAAAGGAATGGTATGACGGATACCAGTTTGGAAATGTAGAGATATACTGTCCCTGGGATGTGATAAATTATTGTGATCTTTTGCGGGCAGATCAAGATGCACAGCCTGAAAATTTCTGGTCGAACACCAGCAGCAATGAAGCGGTGAAACGGTTTCTTCAAAAAGCAGGCAATAGTAAGACAAAACGAGAAATTGAAGACTTGATTGCTGGAGGGGTGATTAGAAAAGAAATCCGTCAAGAGCTTACTTACCAGGAGATGTATCATACCATTGACAATCTATGGAGTCTCCTGTTTACGACTGGTTACTTGACGCAGCGGGGAAAACCGGAGGGAAACTGTTTTAATCTTGCAATTCCCAATTTAGAAATTCGAAGCATTTTTACGAAACAGATTATGGAGATATTTCAGGAAATTGTTCAGGAAAGTGGAGAAATGCTGAATCGTTTCTGTGATGCCTTACAGCATGGGGATGCTATGAGTGTGGAAAAATGTTTGGGAGATTATCTGAGGAAAACCATCAGTATCCGAGACACTTTTGTAAAGGGACAGAAGCAGGAAAATTTTTATCATGGTATCTTGCTGGGGATTCTTGGATTTAAAGATGATTGGGGTGTATTTTCTAACAGGGAATCCGGGGAAGGCTACAGTGATATTCTCATAGAAGTGGAAGATGAGGGAATGGGGATTGTGATTGAGGTAAAATATGCTGGAGACGGAAATCTGGAAGCAGGATGCAAGGCGGCTTTGAAGCAGATAGAGCAGAAGCGGTATGAGGAATTTCTGTACGATGAGGGGATGGGAGAAATTCTTAAATATGGGATTGCCTGTTATAGAAAACGTTGTAAGGTGCTGTTATATCAATAAAATGCAATAGAAGCAATGGGCTGATTTTACCATTGGAATCTCTGCTGTCGGTACAGTAGCAGTAAACCTCGGACACATAGCTCCACGCACATGGCGAACCATACTCCTGGAAGTCCCCATTGATTTACCAAAAGAACGGAGAGGGTCAGCCGGACGCCCCAGATGCTGGCCAGGTTTAAAAGACATGGAATCAAAGAATCTCCTGCACCGCAAAGGGCTCCCGATGCCACAATGGAGGCTGCAAAGAGCGGTTCTGCAAATAGTTCAATCCGCAGTACTTTAGCAGCCAGATCTTGTACATGCAGATCTGGAGTCAACATTTGGAAAATAGCAGGACATAAAAAATACATTACAATACCGGCAACTGTCATAATCAGGCAGCCTAACAGAATGGATAGATTGGAAAAACTTTTTGCTAATGTTTTTCTTCCTGCTCCGATGCTCTGTCCAGTCAGAGTAGTTGCGGCGGCAGCAATTCCATAGCCGGGCATATAACAGATGCTTTCGGCTGTTACTGCAATAGAATTTGCTGCAATAGCAATCGTGCCAAGAGGAGCGATAATGCGGGTGGAAACAATCATTGCTCCGCAAACGGCAACGTGTTCAAAGCCCATGGGCAGTCCAATTCGTATCATATGGGAAAGGATGGTTTTGTTATAACGACAAGTTTCCTTTCGGCGAATGCTAAGGCTTGGGGAGCGAAAACATACTGCCCATAGCTTTACCGCGCAGATTAGGATAGTTGCAAAGGCAGTGCCCAATGCAGCTCCGGCCACTCCAAAAAATTGAATGAAGACCAAATTAAAAAGTACGTCAAGGCCGCACATAGCTGCATCCAAAATAGCAGGGGTGCGCATATTTCCACTGCATTGTAACATGGAACCGGCCAGACTGTGCAGTTGAAAGGCAGGAAGGGAACAAGAGTAAATCAAAAAATAGATGGAAGAATTTTTTTGAATGTCTTTTCCTGCTCCCAGCCAGATGGGAAGATATCTGCTGATTCCAATACCTGTTATCATCAATATGATTGAAAAGCAAAGGGCTGCTACAAGAGCATGCTTTAAGATTTGCCTGGCTTCCTGCTCCTGTCTGGCTCCGATTTTTTGGGCAGCTTGAACGGAAAAGCCAGTGGATACCGCGTTACACAAGCCGTTTAACAGCCATGTGCTGCTGGATACCAAGCCAATGGCTGCCGAAGCGCCTGCGCCTAAGTTTCCCACCATCGCGGTGTCAATATACTGCATCATGATAGAAGTAAGCTGTGCCAGGATTGCTGGGATGCTTAGACGCCAGACCACAGATAATTTCTGTGCTTGTCCAGGGGCTTGCTCTTGTTGTAATATGTTCGTAAGTAATTGTTCATTATTTATGGTTTTTTTCATGTTATCTATCCTTTTAAAGATAATAGAGTCCGTTTGCTCTATACGGTTCTTCTCTGTCAATGGCTGAGGAATCAAGTCTTTCTTCTCAATATAAGTTTAGTATACTGAAAAATTGCTTTTCATACAAGGGTTATTACAAATCAGGGGCTCAATTCGGTAGAAACCGAAAGCCCCTATTTTTTATTCTATAGGAAAGACCTTGTCACGCGAAAGCGTGAAAGAGTCTTTCGATAGAATAAAAAATAATATGCACACTCGTGCGAATAGAAGATGTCACTGCGTGACCGCACTCGGTGCAGCAAAGTGTCAAGCCCTTATGAGTAAGGGGTAGGGGAGCCCTAGTGGGCTTGCCTACTTTGTTCTGCGGACGCTTTGGGTGCAATTGGAATATGAGGACTGCGGATGACAGGCTGAATTTGCTTGCCTGCAAGCGCACAGTCAATGGTGTCTGTCAAAAGTTCTGTAAAAGCAGTCATGGAATTTGGTTTTGCCTGATAGTCGTCCTGTCCAAAAGGAACAAAATAGATGTTTTTGGTATTTAGGAGAATTCCAATATTTTTCAAATTCATGCCAAGGGCGTCATTGGTGGAAAGAGAGAGCACCAAGGGCCTGTTGTTACGCAGGTGGGATTTTGCAGCCATCAGTACTGGGGTATCGGAAATTCCGTTTGCCAGTTTGGATAAAGTGTTTCCGGTGCAGGGAGCAATCACCAAAATATCCATCAATCCTTTGGGACCAATAGGCTCTGCGCCTGGAATGGTGGTAATAGGTTCCTTTCCGGTGAGTACTCGTGCCCGTTCTAGAAAAGAGGCGCTTATGCCGAATCTGGAGTCCAGGCTGGATGCATTTAAAGAGAATACTGGAAGGAGGCTTGCTCCTGTCTTTTTTAATTCCTCCAGTGCAGTAAAAATTTTTTCATAGGTACAAAAGGAACCGGTAAAACCGATGCCAATGGATTTATCGTGAAAATCATAAGACATAATCTGTGATCCTTTCTACTATTTTTCCAATGATTTGGCCGGAGGTCACAGGGGAAAACCGTCCTGGAAGGCCCGGAAGCCGGAAATAAGGAAGCAGGTATTTCTCCGTAATGTCCTCCGAAAAGCCAAAGGGAGGGGATGCAATATCAAAAATATAGCAGGAACCAGAAAGCTCCTGTATTTGGTCAGATTCCAGAACAGGAAGGGGAATCGTGTTGATGACTATGTTGCAGTGGGGCAGCACCGTGGAAAAGTCTTCTTTTTGGATCGGACAGATTCCCTTTTTTTCTGCCTGTTCCTGTTTTTGGACTTCCTCCTCTAACACGTAAATACTGCGGCACAAAGGATGAAGCAGAGTGCAGATGGCAGAACCGCAGCAGCCATATCCCAACAGTAGAACTCTGGACGAAGATAGGGAAATCGGGGTGTATCGGATGACTTCGGATAATAGTCCTTCTGCAGTAAGCAATGCATTTTCCCTGGAAAAAATGGGAAGTCGGGAAAATTGCAATACCGAAAAGCCCTTTTCTTTTACTAGATTTTCAATGTCCGAAGAAAGGCTGTAGACAGCGAATATTTGATCCGTACTTATAGTATCCCATAATTGGGATAAAAGGCAGAGGGGTTTTTCACTGTTCGCTTGGAACAGATGGGCGCCATCTTTGGAGAGAGGCGTGGGAGCCAACACCACATCTGCGCCCATTAATGCCTCAGATAAAGAGTCCTTCTGAATGATGTCAGAGCTGTAGGAAAAGTCCGGTGTGTGATAGCAGGTCACTTGGCAGCCGCAGGCATTTAAGTATTCTGCGGTGTGACATTGCCGCAGGTCGCCGCCCAAAATTGCAATGGATGATATTGCCATATGCTTCCTCCAATTTGCATTATCCTTACAATATATGAAAAAAAGGGAAAAAGGTGTATGGTCAAAAAGCAGGGACATGTTTGAAAATGCATTTCTGGAATCTTATGTTCGGATTATTTCTAAATGATTGTATTTGTCGCTGTTTCACGTTATAATATTGCTAGACTTATCATTCGGAAACGAAAGAGGGGAGAATTCCTTTGGGTGGCATATTTTCTGGTTTCGGCGTGGATAAATTGCAGGGGGAGTTTCGGCAGCCAGAAATTCCCTTGACTTATACAGATTCGGAAGGTTGGGAGACGGATATTTCCTATGCCATTGACCTTGTGACCGACCTTGCCGCGCTGCTGTTGGAGTGCAAAGTGGGCGGAACCCTTTACTTACGATTTAAGTGAAATGGCGCTAAAAGAGGACATGATGAAAATGGCCGCCCTTTGCGAAAACATGAGAAAAGAATTGTATGGAGAGGATGAAGAGATATGAAGAAATTTGATGAAATGACATTGGCGATTAATGATTTACAGGAAGAATTTGAGGAAAATGGCAGTGAAATAGAAACCGAGGCCAGGGAAAGCATTGGGGAAACCGTGGAGTATATTTTAAGTTGGTTTGACATCGGTATTGACGTGGAGGATGCTATCGGCCAGCGTGACTGGTAAGGTGGAAAGGAACGAAAGCTAAAATGGATGTTATTTGGCCTGGGATTACGGTAACAACATAGAAGGGTATTACGACTGGGAGCAGGGAAGCGAGCCGGATTTTCTTTATCAGCCTCTGGTTGAGATTGTGGATTCATGTGAGGAAATCGATTTGTGCAGCAAATCAGAGGGAAAATGGGAGTTTGCCATGGGCTTTCTTGCAGTGCTGGAAAAGAACATCAGACAGATTCCCGATGAAATATTCCGCAAAAATAATTATAAAAGGGAGGATGTTTTCTTTTTTGCCACAATGTCTGACGGTGATTATATAGAAGAAATGCTGGATGCATCTGCGGCAATGTTTAATGCGGCAGAAACAAGAAAAACATATGGATTGTTATAGTGATAGGTATGAAAGAGATTATGAAAAGATAAAAAATCAGAAATCATTGTTGAGTATATAAAAGGTGAAAAGTCAATGCATAAAAATCAGAGAATCATCATTGATACAAGGACATATGTAGTAGATGAAATTTCGGTTTAGCAGGGTGTTAAGGTGCTATGGATATCGAAAAGGAGATAAGTTTAAGGTTTTAAGATTGGAAAGAGACCACACGATAAGTAATCATGGATAGTAGGAATGTAGTTTCTATAAATGGTATTTTGACTTAGTAGGGGTTATGAGAAAGGACATAGGATGCAAATGAAAAAGACGGGTATTTTTAAGCAGATACTTTTGCCAATGATTGCAGTTGTATGTGCATTAGCAGTAGGTTTAACAGGAATTGTTACAGTTATTTTTATGTGGTCTTATGAAAAGGAAGTGTATGGCAGGAGCCAGGACAAATCCCAGCTTGTAGCGGGTGAGATTGCGACGTTTTTAGACGGCGTATATGGAATCACTGAGGAATTATCTAGAAATCCCAGTATTTTAACCATGGAGACTGAGGTGCAGACGCCGATTTTAGAGGATTGTGTGAGTCGCAACCCTTATCTGGAGCTGCTTTATATCCAGGGGAAGGATGGAATGCAGACAGGGCGTTCTTCCGGTGAATTGTCGGATCGCTCCACAAGATGGTGGTTTGTCCAAACTATGGAAGAGCAGAAAGCCTTTATCTCCAAATCATATTATTCCGTAAATACTGGCATGCCCTGCGCTTCCATCTTTTTTCCCATGTATCAGGAGGACGCTATCACGGGGATTTTTGCAGCGGATTTGAAATTAGATTACCTGCAAAGCCTGATTGAAGAATTTTCAGATGTGGAGAATGGGGAGTATTCCTTTGTCATTGATGGAGAAGGGGTTGTAGTTGCCCATCCTGACAGCGTTCAGATTGAAGAGCTTTATAATTATAAAGAGCTGACGAAAACAGTATCCAGCAAGGATGCATCAGGACTGCCCCTTGTAGATACAGATGGAAATATTGTTACAGAGGAGCAAAAGATATCTATTTCGGAGGATTATCAGAAAGTCATTTTGGATGTGATGGCTGGAAATACTGGAAGTGGAAAAATAAAGAATGAAGGGGAAATGTATCTTGTAAGCTATGCATCCATACCTCTGAAAGGAGAGTCAGATTCCTGGTCAGTCATAACAATACACAAGGAGAGAGCCGCAATGGCGCCCATATACCGGATTGTGGCTGTGGCAGGGATTGCAGCGTTATGTGCCATTATTCTGGCCCTTCTGGTGACTGCTTTGCTGGCACGGAGGCTTACCCAGCCGATTGTATCTATGACAGAGCTTATTGGAGAAGCCTCTGATGGTGATTTTACTGTGCAGGCAGCAGAGGACAGTAAGAATGAAATAGGTGTTCTTGCAAAGAGCTTTAATAAAATGACTGGGAAAATATCTGGAATTCTCACCAAAATCACTACAATTACAGAGGAAGTTGTAGAAAGTTCTGGTGAATTAAGGCGAATTGAGCGGGAGATGGATGCAGCCAGCCAGTCAGTTCGGGAAATATCGGATGGCTCAAAGGCTCAGGAGACAGATGTGAAACAGGTTGTTATGCAGGAGGAAGAGCTGGAGGATAAATTTGGACTGCTATTGGAAAAAAGCGAGCTTCTCTTAAAGGATGCAGAAAATACCATTGTTTCTGGAAAAAATGGAATGCAGGGGGTTGGGGAATTAAAGCAGCAGAACGAAGCAGCATCCAAGGGAATGGAGGAAGCCTACAGAAAGATTGCTGCATTGGAAATTCAATCACAGAAGATTTCTGGAATTTTAAATACCATTAATGAAATCTCTTCACAAACAGGTCTACTGGCTCTAAATGCATCTATTGAGGCTGCTCGTGCAGGAGAACATGGAAGAGGATTTTCGGTGGTAGCAGAATCCATAGGAAGGCTTGCGGCGGATTCATCCTTGGCTACGGCTGATATTGAAAACATTATCGTTGAACTGTGCAAAGATATTTCAGATGCAGTTGCAAATATAGAAGCGGTTCGTACTGGGATGGATGGGCAGACCCAGGCAGTTGGCAAGGTGCAGGAGACATTTGAGGATTTTCGCGTATTGGCAGACAAGACAAAAGAGTCTGTCAGAAGCATGGAGAGATTAATCGGAGAGATACACGAATGCGATCGTTCTGTGATGATTGCGGTAGAGAGAATTCGGGATATTTCTGTGAAAACCACACAGCTGACAGAGGAGGTTGCAGATTCCCTGGAGGTACAGGTAGACGGAATCCGGGATGCTGCACAGCGCATTGATCATTTGTCAGCAGTATCAGCAGAGATGGGACAGGAAATGACAAAATTTAAACTATAAAAGAGCAGGTAGTTGTAACAATTGCTTAGCTGTAAAAGGAAAGTGAGGAGTATGTCTGCATATAAAAATTATGGTGAAAATTCTGAAAATGAAAAAATGGAGACATATCAATTAACACGGAGCAAACGGAAAAGTCTTTCCATTGTTATTGAAAAAGATGGAACCATACAGGTGAAGGCGCCTCACTGGCTGCCGAAATATCAGATTGACCAATTTATCAGACAGAAGGCAGATTGGATTGAAGAAAAGCGTTCTGAGTTTCATACATTACAGCAGAAGAAGCCAGTGCATTCCTTTCAGGAAGGGGATGGTTTTCTAATATTTGGAGAAGCGTATCGCCTGGTATTTGAAGGTTCCGTTGGTTTTCAGGCAGGAGAGAAGGAGTCCGGGGACATTGAGAGAATTGAGTTAGATCAGAAGAAAAAATTTCTGGTAATGGAAGCTGCTCACCCAGAGCCTCATTATGTGAAAAAGAGATTGGAGCGATGGTATCTTAAGTGTGCAAAGCAGATATTTCCAGAGCGGGTTAGCTTCTATTATCCTATGGTAACTTCTTTGGCAAAAACCATAGGAAAAGAGATTGATTCAGTCAACCGTATTACAATTCGTAACCAGAAGACTCGTTGGGGAAGCTGCAGCAGTAAGGGAAATTTGAATTTTAACTGGCGGCTCTTGATGGCTCCGGCGGGAATTCTGGATTATGTGGTGGTACATGAATTGTGTCATCTCTTGTATCTGAATCATTCCAGGCAATTTTGGCAGGCAGTAGAAAGCATCCTGCCGGATTATCAAAAACGCCGGAACTGGCTCAAAGCCAATGGAATGACTTTGGAGTGGGAGGAATGATTGTGAGTAAACGAGTTCCTTACGATTTGTGCCGCTAGGAAAAGGTGGCGGAATGGAGATTATGATGAGAGAAACTATTTTATTATTTCATTTTTCAGACAAAGACAGAAAAAACAGGCTGACCAGGGCATTGCTTCCCCTTCGCATGAAGATTCGTGAGGTTGCCAAGGAAGATTATTTACAACCAGTGGGTTATCTGGCAGGAAAGAAAGAAATCTCTCCTCTGGAGGAAAGCTATCAAGGGGAAGAGCTGGAAGGGGAGATGATACTGATGGCAGGGCTGTCAGGTGGACAAGTAGATATGGTGTTAAAGGCAATCCGCAAATCAGGCGTCGGTCCGATTCCCTATAAAGCAGTGTTGACAGTTTCCAATCAGGAATGGAATGTGCTGAAATTGTTTCAGGAGATAAAGGCAGAGCATGAGCAGATGGAGAGTGAGCAGGTTTAGTTCCTATGTGGAGCGATAAGATGGTTGCGTACAGGTAGTTGGCGGTAAGATACAAAAGATATCAGGGAGGTACTATTGTGGAATGGAAGAAGCTGCTCTGTTCAGACAGAGTGAGAAATTATAAAAATCCTGCATCCAGTGATTTTCGAACGGAATATGAAAAAGATTATCACAGGATTATTGGAAGCGCGTCTTTTCGAAGACTGCAAGATAAAACTCAGGTATTTCCTTTAGACCACAGTGATTTTATTCGTACTCGTCTGACCCATTCTCTAGAGGTATCCTCTTTTGCAAAATCGTTAGGACAAAATATCAGTAAGCGGCTATGGATGGAACAGATAGATCCTGATTTTTTACCAGAATATCAGGGCTATTTTTGTGATATTCTCCAATGTGCCGGGCTTTTACATGATATGGGCAATCCGCCGTTTGGCCATTTCGGAGAAACCGCAATCCGGGATTGGTTTAAAAAGAATCTTTCCAAGATTTCTTATCATAGGAAAGACGGAAGGATACAGCCAGTCAGTGAGATTTTGACAGAGCAGATGCAGAAGGATTTCTATTATTTTGAAGGAAACACCCAGGCTCTTCGTTTGGTATCAAAGCTTCACTATCTGGTGGACGAAAACGGGATGAACCTGACAAAAGCATTGCTGGGAACGATAATCAAATATCCTGGTTCTTCCTTGGAGAAAAACTGTGATTCCCATATCAAGCATAAAAAGATGGGCTATTATTATGCGGAACGGGAATTATTTGCAGATTTGCAGGAAAGTCTTGGAACCTATGGGAACCGTCATCCTCTTGCTTTTATACTGGAGGCAGCGGACGATATTGCCTATAAAACGGCTGATATTGAGGATGCAGTAAAAAAGGGCTGTCTGACCTATGAACAGTTGGCAGCAGAACTGGAGCAAGTGGGAGAAAAACTGACGGGAAAACAAAAAGATGCGTTTGATATCATGGTGAAAAGTTTAAAGAGGAAGTATGAAAGGGCAAAGGTGCGGGAATTGCAGCAGCCAGGAATGAACGGAGTGCAAAACTGGGTGGTCTATATTCAAGGATGGATGATTAATGCCGCTACAGATAGTTTTATTAAAAATTACCAATCCTTGATGACAGGAACCTATGGGGAATGTGGGGAAGACCTGCTGACAGGCACAGATGGAGAAGCCATGATGGAGGCATTAGGGGATATTGCATATCGGTATGCATTTCAGATGAAACCAATTCTGAAATTGGAAATAGCGGCTCAGTCAGTGTTTGATTTTCTGCTGGAGCGCTTTATTCAGGCAGCGTTGTATTTTGAAACTGGAGAGGAGCTTACGGAAGTACAAAAGAAAATGATGGCCCTTGTGTCGGATAATTATATTGCCATTTACCGCCATTTTGCAAAAGAAGTGGAGGAATCTTCTCAGACAGAGGAGGAAAAGGAATGCGAGAAACTATATCTGCGGCTGCTTTTGGTGACGGATCATATTTGTGGCATGACAGACAGTTATGCCAAACGGCTGTATCAGGAATTGAATGGGATTGACTAGGGATGATGCATTTGCGACAATAAAATCATGGTAAAAATGTACTGTTGAAAGGGGGAAAATAATAGTATGCAAAGTATGATTCGATTTTCTTTGTTTGGAAATTATGAGTAATTTAGTACTAGTAATTTAGATGCCTATATGAAATTGATTGAATTCTTTGGAAAAAAAGGATATAAACCAGCTACGGCAAATGAATTACAGCTACAACCAAATGGCCAATCTAGAGTTCTTGTTATGCCGATTTTTTTGAATGAAACAGGGGCAGTAGTAGAAATAACGTCTGATCGTATAAATTTTGTTAAAAATACTAATAGTGTTGTTGGAATTGGAGCGTTAAAAGAAGAATTTTCAAATGAATTTTTGGAGTTCCTTGACACATTTATTGAAAATATGTCGATTACAGCTAATAGAGTGGCTGTGAATTGCGACATTTTTCAACAAGATATAACACTGGAAATGCCAATTGCGTCAAGTTATTTTGATGGTACAAATAAAACAGAGATGTCAGTGAGAAATCTTGCACGAAAAGAGATAGAAGATGAGGAAAGTAATATTATAATTGACAAATATGTTACTATTCGAGACGGGTTTACCAAATATTCATATGATATTAATTCCATCGGAGAAAATCAAGCAACACGTTTTAATAGTAGTAATATCTTAAAAATGTATCGTGCATATGCAGATATAGCTGTTGAAATAGAGAAGGGATTGAAATAGAAATGAAGTATGATAATACTGCGCCGAGCTCTCTTGATTATAAAATGTTGCAATTAGATCAAAATATTTTTGAGGATATAACATATTCTGATACGAATGTGGATATACATAAAAGAGAAACAAAAAGATTTAGCAATGTATATGATGACAATCTTACGGAACAGTTTAAAGATATGCAGGATAATATTATGAAAAATGAAATCCCAATTTTGTCTAGACTTTTAACAGAAACGTCTTTTGATATAGGATATGAATCTTTCGCAGAACGCTATTTTGACCAATTATCGGCTAAATATGGTGTGATTGCTGATACAGTGCTTCAGAATATATATCTTCAAAATATGTATGATAATCAATATTTGCTAAAACATTTGTTGTTTATTGTTGGAAATTTGCCAACATTGATTACTTTGCGTGATAAAACAAATGTTGGATGGTTTAGAGACTATATAAATGACGTAATTGATGAGTTGAATGAGGAATAATATGGCATACTATGTAAGAAAGATTTCCCGTTCAAAATGGCAGGAAAATCAATTGAGCACAGACGAACAAAAAGCGCTTGAGGAAGTAAAAGGTGTAAAAGCTGATGCTATTACAAATTGCATAAAAACAACTGGGGATAAATTGTCATTGTGGAAAGTGGAAGAAAAAAGTGATTCCATTGAGGATATTATTCCATTAATCATTGGATTTGATAGGCCGGATACATGTGATATTATTTATATATCAGATGAAACATTTTTGGAAGAGGGAATATCCTTAGAGCAATCTTCGGAGGATGCAAATACGCCGTTAGATAGCTTGAAGAAGTATCATCACATCATTTTAGCAATAGAGAATCCATAAATCAGAATAAATAAAGTCCGCAAAGCCAGTATTTTTATTGGGTTGTGGACGAACTCTAAATTTTGGATTCGGAATAAGAAAAAGAAGAACCTTATAAAGGCAGGGGCTTGGCGCCCTGGCTTTATAAGGTTCTTCTTTTTATATATGGCGGTATCGTTACAGCTCTCTTGTGATTGCAGCATGAACACGGTAATCGGTGTAGGCTGCGTTATAATTTTTGCTAAAATTCCTGTCTTTTGCAAACAGAGGGTCATAGAGCCTTCCGTCAATGTCCACCCAGGCGTGTTTGGTGTCGGAACAGATTGTCACGCTCTCAAAGCCGCAGGCTTTTGCCATATATGCAAATGCACATGACAATGACACACAGCACCCGGCGTTTGCATCGAAGATATCATCTGCAAAAATAACATCCCAATCATCGGGGGAGATGTTGAGCCCTTCGACCATGGTGCGGTATTGCATATATGGAAATTTTTCCATCCAAAGATAGCATTTGTAAAGCTTATCTGCAGGGCTGTCCGTGGGTGCGGTAATGGTCTGGACCACTGCCTGTGCTTTCTGGAAGGTTACCACTCCTGCTGGGGTTAAGCTTTCCACTGCTTTTCCATACACATACGCTTTTGCAGCGGGGAGCGCAACCATCCTGTTTTCCACACAGCTGTAGTATGCAGTTCTTGCGCCAAGCGCTGTATTGACTGGGGTATAGGCTCCGTTTGACAGGAGGTACATCTTGTTATCACTGCTCAGGTAATAACCATTGTATACGATTCCATCTACATATAAGGTTTCTTGTGACAGGGTTTGTGTCTTTTTTAACTTATAGTTGTAATATTTCGTGCCTTTGCCCATCATTCCAATTGCTAAGACAGGGATACCTTTTTTTACACGATACATTTTATTCTTCTGATTCAGATAATAACCAGTATACAATTTTCCGTTTATATATAAGGTTTCTTTAGACAGTTTTTTTGTTTTTTTGGATGGATAACTGTAATACTTGATTCCTTTTTTTAAGATTCCGGTTTTGAGTGTGAGAGTACCTTTTTTCACGTGATACATATGATTTTTCTTGTTCATATAATAACCGGAATACACTGCTCCGTTGACATACAAGGTATCTTTGGACAGTTTTTTTGTCTTTTTTAATGGATAGCTGTAATACTTGGTTCCTTTTTTTAGGATTCCGGTTTTTCGTGTGGATGTACCCTTTTTTATATAATACATTTTATTTTGTTTGCTTACATAATAGCCAGAATACACTTTCCCGTTTACGAATACAGTCTGCTTAGACAGTGTCAGGGGAATCAGTGCTCCAGTTTCATCATAGCCGTAATATGGTGTTCCATCCTTCACGGTTCGATTCACTGGTTCTGGTGTTCCAGCGGTTACTATGTAGAACATGCCAGCGGTATCCATATAATAACCGGAATAGGATTTTCCTTCTACAAATATCGTTTGCGTAGGCAGCGTCATGAGTGTCATTGCTCCAGAGATATCACAATTGTAGTATGAGGTTCCTGTATTTGCCATGCCATAGAATGGCTTTGCCACACCTTCAGTTACGAGGTGGAAAATACCGGCCTGATCCATGTAATATCCACTGTAAAGTGTATCATTCACACGGATCAGTCCATCATCTGGCGCTTCTTCTGTTCCAGGCTCGGGCTTAGTTTCCTCTGTTGTTTCAGTTTCGGGCTTTGACTCAGCTCCTTCTGTGGTGTCTGCCATGGGTTCTGATTTAGTTTCTTCCATTGTCTCTGTCATGGGTTCTCTTTGTGCATCTTCGAGGTAAGGAATTGACTGATCAGAAAAATTTTCTTCCAAAACTGCCATATCGTCTGATACCAGCTTCCTTGATCTTTCTGCCGCAAAAGCGGGCAAGGTATCAGCAGCAATAAGGCTTGCCGCCAGTATGAATGCATAGATGCGAGTTACCATTCTTCTTTTCTTCATAAAATTTTCCTTTCTTTTGTTCTGTATTGCATCGGTAATTGTAAAATTTATATTTTGAATGTTATAGGATAATTTTTCCATAGCAATCGTACCATTTTGTATGTGTTTGGTCAATATTTACATAGATTGAGTCTCCCCATTTTACAATTTATAGAACCAAAAGGGGGCTGTCGCACTAACATAAATTACAATATATAAATTTGTTCAAAAGGTTTACATTGCAAAGCAATGCAAACAAAATGCACAAAAAATATCTTGGGAAGCTAGCTTCCCAGAATAATTTTGTGCATTCTGTCTTTGCCGCATAAGCGGCAAGACCTTTTGAACAAGTAACTATATTAGTGCGACAGCCCCACTTTGTGATGGAAACCTTTTGGTTCTATCATATCGGCTATTATAAAAAATGGGGAAACTCAAATTATGTGGAATAAGTGGAGGATACCTTCTATACATTATTCACAAAATTATTTTTCTATTTTTGTGAATTAGTTTGATTGAAAATGATTGAAAATGGTGGTATTATACATTTACAATCAAAAACAACAAAAAAAATTCAAATTCAATCAAATGAGGAAAAGAACATGTTGCTGGAAAGACGATTGGAAGAAATTCTGAAACTGGTAGACCAAAATGGAAGCGTTACCGTACAGGAGCTGACAGAACACCTACAGGCTTCAGAATCCACCATACGCAGGGATTTATATCTGTTGGATGAAGAAGGAAAATTAAACAGGGTGCATGGAGGAGCCACTGCTGTCAATACACTTTATGCCAGCGGAAGGGATGTGGAGGTGGGATACCGCAGGAATCTCAACCGAGAAGAAAAAGAAGAGATTGGAAAATATGCGGCAGCTTTGGTAAAACCAGGAGATTTGGTATATCTGGATGCAGGAACCACCATCGATTGTGTCATTGATTTTCTTACACAGAGGGATGCAGTCTATGTGACCAATGCCATTGGCCATGCCAAACGGTTGGCAGAAGGGGGATTTGAAGCCCATATATTGGGTGGTCAATTTAAACTGTCCACAGAAGCCATTGTGGGGATTGAGACGGTAGCCGAATTGGAAAAATTTAATTTTTCCATAGGTTTTATTGGAACCAACGGTATTAGCCGGACGGCAGGGTTTTCCACCCCAGACATTGCGGAGGCTATGGTAAAGGGAAAGGCAGTCACACAGTGCCGCAGACCGTACATACTGGCGGATACCTCCAAATTCAATCAGATTTCACCGATAACCTTTGCAGGGATAGAGGATGCTGAATTGGTTACCACAGAAGTAAAACATGAAAGCTTTCGGGATTTGGCAAATATTATTACAGTAAAAGGAAGGAGAACAAAATGATTTATACAGTAACCTTTAATCCAAGTTTGGATTACATTGTAAGCGTGGATGATTTTACATTAGGACGGGTAAACAGGACGACAAAAGAGCTGGTGTATCCCGGCGGAAAAGGGGTAAATGTTTCTTTGGTGTTAAAGAACCTGGGAATGGAGAATACAGCTCTTGGGTTTACTGCAGGATTTACAGGGACAGAGATTGAAAGAGGTTTAAAGGAGTGGGGATGTCTCACAGATTTTATCCGAATTCCAGAGGGAATGTCCAGAATTAATATGAAGCTGCGTTCCAAAGAAGAAAGTGAAATTAATGGTCAGGGACCGAAGATTTCTAAGGAAGCATTGGATGAGCTTTACCAGAAATTAGATGCTATGGAGCCAGGGGATGCTTTGGTCTTGGCAGGAAGTATTCCAAACAGTATGCCGGATTCCAGTTATGAACAAATTTTGGCAAGAGTTCAGGGCAAAGAAATTCGTTCTGTGGTGGATGCAACGGGTGATCTTCTGGTAAATGTGTTAAAGTATCATCCATTTTTGATAAAACCCAATAACCATGAGTTAGAAGAAATTTTCCATGTTCCTATGGATAGCAAGGAAACCATTGTAACCTATGCAAAGAAAATGCAGGAAATGGGTGCAGAAAATGTGTTGATTTCCATGGCAGGAGACGGCGCAATCCTGGTGGCAGCAGACGGAAGTGTTTGGCAGAGCCCAGCGCCCAAAGGAAAAGTGGTAAATTCCGTAGGCGCAGGAGACTCAATGGTGGCAGGATTTTTGACCGGATATTTGAAGAGTAAAAGCTATGAAGAAGCATTTCATATGGGAATCTGTACCGGAAGCGCCAGTGCGTTTTCAGAACGTCTGGCAACCCAGGCAGAGGTGGATGCAATCTTAGCCCAGATGGGGTGGAAATGAGGATAGAATAACAGTGCAAGGTCAAAGTAGGGAATTTAGCATTTGCTGAGGCAGAAGAAAGAGGAAGGAGAATTCTGATGAAAATCACAGATTTACTTGTAAAAGAAGGAATTGAACTGAATGGCCAGGCAAGCTCTAAACGGGAAGCGATTGATAAGATGGTAGACCTGATGGCAGCTACTGGAAAAATCGCTGACAAGGAGGCTTACAAGGCACAGGTATTAAAAAGGGAAGAAGAGGGCACTACAGGAATCGGGGAAGGAATTGCCATTCCCCATGGAAAATGTGAAGCAGTAAAGGCGCCAGGGCTTGCAGCTATGGTATTAAAGGATGGTGTGGATTACGAAGCATTGGACGGAGAACCCACCGATTTGATTTTTTTGATTGCAGCTCCCAATACGAAGGATAATGTTCATTTGGATGTGTTAAGCCGTTTGTCTGTACTTTTGATGGATGAGGACTTTACAGGTAAATTGAGAAATGCAAAAACTACAGAAGAATTTTTAAGCTATGTGGATGCGGCAGAGCAGGAGAAGCTGGCAGCAGAGACTGCCAAGGAGGAAGCAGCCACGCAGCCGGAGGCTTCGGAGAAAAAGGGTTTAAAGCTCTTAGGAGTCACCGCCTGTCCCACAGGAATTGCCCATACTTATATGGCAGCGGAGGCGCTGGAGAAAAAGGCGAAAGAGCTTGGCTTTTCGATCAAAGTGGAAACAAGAGGCTCTGGCGGTGCGAAAAATGTGCTGACAGATGCGGAAATTGCAGCGGCAGATTGTATCATCGTATGCGTGGATACCAATGTTCCTATGGATCGTTTCGATGGTAAAAAAGTGATTATACGTCAGGTATCTGATGGCATTAACAAAGCGGAAGAATTGCTTCGTTTGGCAGAAAGTGGAAATGTAGAAATTTACCGCTCTGGAAGCAAGCCGGTGGCAGCAGCTTCTGGCGGCGGAAAAGAAGGCATTGGACACAAGGTTTATAAAGATTTGATGAATGGCGTTTCTCATATGCTTCCCTTCGTGGTAGGCGGAGGTATTTTGATTGCAATTGCTTTCCTTATTGATGGAATGAGCGTGGATTTATCTGCCTTAGCGCCAGAAGAACGGGCAAATTTTGGTACGATTACTTCTGCGGCAGCATTGTTCAAAGGAATCGGCGGCACTGCATTTGGATTTATGCTCCCTATTTTGGCCGGATTTATAGCTATGAGTATTGCAGACCGTCCTGGATTGGTGGTAGGATTTGTAGGCGGTTCCATTGCAGCCAGTGGAAAAAGCGGTTTTTTAGGCGCTTTGGTAGCAGGATTTTTAGCAGGATATCTTGTAATCGGCCTGAAAAAAGCATTGGAAAAGCTGCCAGAGAGCTTGGATGGCATCAAAACCATATTGCTTTATCCGCTTCTTGGGGTATTTTTCATGGGAATTATCATGAATTATCTGATTGAGCCTCCAGTGGGCGCTTTGAATACTTTGTTGAATAACGGGCTATCCAGTATGAACGGTACTAGCTCTGTGTTATTGGGGATTATCTTAGGAGCAATGATGGCAGCAGATTTGGGCGGGCCCATCAACAAAGCGGCCTATGTATTTGGAACGGCGTCCATTGCAGCAGGAAACTATAATATTATGGCAGCAGTTATGATTGGCGGAATGGTGCCGCCTTGTGCCATCGCCCTGGCTACGTTGTTATTTAAAAAGAAGTTTACAGAGGAAGAACGTAAGTCCGGTCCTACCAACTTTATTATGGGATTATCTTTTATTTCAGAAGGAGCCATTCCCTTTGCGGCGTCCGACCCCTTGCATGTAATTCCAGCCATGATGGTGGGCTCTGGTGTAGCAGGAGCTGTTTCTATGGTATTTAACTGTACTTTGATGGCGCCCCACGGTGGAATTTTCGTATTTCCAGTGGTTGGAAATACCGTAATGTATCTGGTAGCCTTGGTAATTGGAACAATTATAGGAGCAATTTTATTAGGGGTATTGAAAAAAGATGCAAAAGAAGTATAATATATAGTATACATACAATAAGAGAAGGGGATAAAAAGATTCGGATGCCAGAGGATATGCCGCAAGGTTCTGGCATCTGGATTGAAATAAAAATATAAAAAGGAGAATAGACTATGAAAACATTTGAGTACACCATTACAGATCCAGAAGGAATCCACGCAAGACCAGCGGGCCTTTTTGTAAAGGAAGCAGGAAAGTTTGCCAGCAAAATTACCATTGCGAAAGATGGAAAAGAAGTTGATGCAAAGCGGATTTTCGGAATTATGAGCCTTGGCGTGAAAAAAGACAACACGGTAACCTTGAAAATCGAAGGTGACGATGAAGAAGAAGCTTGCAGCACATTAGAAGCATTTTTTAAAGAAAATCTGTAACATTAATCAGGCAATTGTAAAACATAGTGAATTCCATCGGGCTATACATGGAATTCCTGAATGCTATGCTTTTACAACTGCCTGAATTTGCAATTATGTAAATTTGTAAGGTGGAAAGGAGCAGCCAAATGATAAAATTTAGCGGAAGCAGCGTATTTGGTGGTGTGGCCATAGGAAAGCTTTTTATTTTTCAGAAAAATGAAAATAAAGTAGAGCGTAGGCATATTGAAGATGCAGGGAAGGAAACCGAACGTTTTGAGAAAGCCAAAGAGGAAGCATTAAAACAGCTTCAGGGATTGTATGAAAAAGCCTTAAAGGATGTGGGAGAAGCCAATGCCATGATTTTTGAGGTGCACCAGATGATGTTGGAGGATTTGGATTATCTGGATTCCATTCACCACATGATTGATGAACAGAAAATCAATGCAGAATATGCGGTAGCTCAGACCGGAGACAATTTTGCAGAGATGTTTGCTGCGATGGATGATGCCTATATGCAGGGACGTGCAGCGGATGTTCGGGATATTTCTGAGCGGTTAATTAGTATTTTAAGCAATACCCAAGGTGGTGTGGGTGATTTTGAAGAACCAGTTGTAATTGTGGCAGAGGATTTGGCGCCCAGTGAAACCGTTCAGTTTGAAAAGGATAAATTACTTGCGATTGTAACGCAACAAGGATCTGCCAATTCTCATACAGCGATTTTGGCTAGAACGATGGATATTCCGGCGGTTATTCAAGCGGATATTAATCTGGACCCAGAGTACAATGGGAAAACGGTGATTGTAGATGGATTTACCGGGGCAATTTACATAGATCCAGATGAGGAAACCAGAAAAGTAATGGAAGCAAAGCTGGAGGAGTGTCTGGCAGAGAAAGAGCTGTTACAGGAATTAAAGGGAAAAGAAGATGTTACCTTAGATGGTAAGCATTTAAAACTTTATGCCAATATCGGCAATCCAGGGGATGTGGCAAATGTGCTGCGCAATGATGCAAAGGGAATTGGATTGTTCCGAAGTGAATTCTTATATTTGGAGAGCGATGATTTTCCAACAGAGGAAGAGCAGTTTAAGGCATACAAAGCGGTAGCAGAAAATATGGCAGGCAAGAAAGTCATTATCCGTACATTGGATATTGGTGCAGATAAGACGGTGGATTATTTTAAACTGGACCACGAGGAAAATCCAGCAATGGGTTATCGTGCCATCCGAATCTGTCTGACCCAGCCAGAGATTTTTAAGACCCAGCTTCGCGCACTGTACCGGGCGTCAAATTTCGGTCAGATAGCTATTATGTTCCCCATGATTACTTCAGTAGAAGAAGTAAGGAGAATTAAAAAGATTGTGGAAGAAGTGAAACAAGAGCTGACAGAGCTTGGAGTTCCATTTAAGAATGTAGAGCTTGGAATTATGATTGAGACCCCAGCGGCTGTTATGGTCAGTGATGATCTGGCAAAAGAGGTAGATTTCTTCAGTATCGGAACCAACGATTTGACTCAGTATACCCTTGCCATTGACCGTCAGAATGCCAAATTAGGTGATTTTTATAATCCCCATCACAAGGCAATTCTTCGGATGATTGAAACGGTAGTAAAGAATGCTCATGCTGCAGGTATTTGGGCAGGTATTTGCGGAGAATTGGGAGCAGATTTAAGCCTGACAGAAACCTTCCTGAAAATGGGTGTGGATGAATTGTCTGTGTCACCAGCTATGGTATTGCGGGTGAGAAAAATTGTTCGGGAGACGGATACCAGTAAATAAAAAATCATAAAATTATAAATCTTAGCCATAAAAGGAAGGTTACATCTGCTTGATAGGTGAACCTTCCTTTTGAATTTTTGTGATACATGGAGAAAAACATGACAGAGAATAAATTGCAGATTTTACCAGAAACAGAAAAGAAAATGGAATTTTTAGAGGAATATCTTGGGAAGCTTGGAAGCATTGCAGTTGCTTTTTCCGGTGGTGTGGATTCTACATTTTTGTTGAAAACGGCTCATAGAGTGTTGGGAGACAAAGTGATTGCGGTAACTGCTCAGTCCGATTCTTTTCCAAAAAGAGAGCTGGAGGAGGCAAGGGCATTTTGCCAAAAAGAGGGAATTCATCAGATTATTTTTGAATCGAAGGAATTGGAGCTGGAGGGGTTCTGCCAGAATCCTCCCAACCGCTGCTATCTGTGTAAGAGGGCCTTTTTGGAAAAAGTAAAGGAGATTGCCGGGGAAAACCACAGGAATTATGTAGTAGAGGGCTCAAATGTGGATGACGAAGGGGATTACAGACCTGGAATGCAGGCGGTAGCGGAGCTTAAGATCAAAAGTCCTCTGCGGGAAGCCAGACTTACCAAAGGGGAAATCCGGTTGCTGTCGAGAAAATTAGGTCTGGATACCTGGGAAAAACCTTCGTTTGCCTGCCTGTCTTCCCGGTTTCCTTATGGAGAAACCATTACCAAGGAAAAACTTGCTATGGTGGAACAAGGAGAACAACTTTTGCTGGAGCTGGGGTTTTCACAGTTTCGGGTTCGTATCCACGCAAGGATGGCCAGAATTGAAGTTTTGCCAGAGGATTTTTCCAGGCTGATACAGGCGGAAATCAGAAATCAAATTATAGAGAAATTCCGGGAATATGGATTTACCTATGTGGCCATGGATTTGGTGGGATACCGCACAGGAAGCATGAACGAGGTCTTGTAGAAGAATGGTTACGCTGCAGACGAAGGGGCAACAAAAAACTCTTGACAAATAAGAAATGCAATGGTAATTTAGTACATATGATATAGTATGTTACTTATTTAAGATTAAGATAAGGCATTAACTATGCATAAATATTTTGGATGTTTATGTGTGTTAGTGCCTTTTTATTTATTTTATCGCACTCGCACAAGAGGTAAAATATTGCTTCGCAATTGTGCTCGGCGCAGCAAAATGAGAATGCGGCTGCAAACGGTAGCTTTTCACGTGCATAAATAGCACACATACTCCAAATATTTAAAATATAAGGAGGAGAAAAGAGATGAAAGACAAAATTTTTGGCGTATTGCAGCGTGTAGGAAGATCCTTCATGCTCCCCATTGCGATTCTTCCAGTCGCAGGGTTATTATTGGGAATTGGTGGTTCGTTTTCCAATGAAACAATGTTAAATACTTATGGACTTTTGGGTGTGATGGGTCCAGGAACGGTATTCAACACGATTTTCCAGATTATGAGTGAGGCTGGAGATATTGTATTTGCTAATCTGCCCATTATATTTGCCATGGGTGTTGCCATCGGTATGGCGAAGAAGGAAAAAGAGGTAGCAGCTTTGTCGGCAGTAGTAGCCTTTTTCATTATGCATGCATCCATCGGAACTTTAGTAAACGTGAACGGTGGAGCAGAAAGCATGCTGAGTGGGGCAACTGCCTCTGTGTGCGGCATTACCTCTTTGCAGATGGGTGTGTTTGGAGGTATTATTGTAGGCTTGGGGGTTGCGGCTCTCCATAACAAATTTTATAAAATTGAACTTCCCCAGGTGTTATCATTTTTTGGCGGAACCAGGTTTGTGCCGATTATCAGTGCACTGGTATATACGCTGGTAGGAATCTTGATGTTTTTTGTGTGGCCGGTGCTGCAGAAAGGCATTTACGGAGTCGGGGATGTGGTTCTCAATTCAGGTTATGCAGGAACCTGGGTGTATGGTTTTATGGAACGTCTGCTGATTCCCTTTGGATTGCACCATGTATTTTATCTTCCATTCTGGCAGACAGGTGTAGGTGGAACCTTGGAAGTAGCAGGTCAGGTGATTGAAGGGGCTCAGAATATTTTCTTTGCTCAGTTGTCAGATCCTACCGTAGAGCATTTTGCAGTATCTGCAACCAGGTTTATGTCTGGAAAATTCCCATTGATGATTTTTGGGCTTCCAGGGGCAGCATTGGCTATGTATAAAACATCAAAATCTGAGAAAAAGCAGGCAGCAGCAGGACTTTTACTGTCAGCGGCTCTCACTTCCATGCTGACAGGTATTACAGAGCCTTTGGAATTTACCTTCCTGTTTGTAGCGCCTCTCTTGTATGGAATCCACTGTGTATTGGCAGGCTGCGCCTACATGCTGATGCATGTGTTTGAAGTGGGTGTTGGAATGACATTCTCTGGCGGTATTATAGATTTGTTTTTGTTTGGAATTCTTCAGGGAAATGGAAAGACAAATTGGATTTGGGTAGTGATTGTAGGAGCATTTTATTTTGTTATTTATTATTTCCTATTTACCTTGCTGATAAAGAAAATGGATTTGAAAACACCTGGACGTGATGACAGTGAGGAAGTGAAGCTATACCGCAGAAGCGATGTAGAGGCTAGAAAAAATGAAGAATCAGGCGCTTCCTCTGAGGATGCTTTATCAGAAACCATTTGTCATGGACTTGGCGGAAAGAAAAATATTTCTGATGTGGACTGCTGTGCCACCAGACTTCGTTGCACGGTATTTAAGGCAGATCTGGTAAGGGATGATATGCTAAAATCTACAGGAGCTTCTGGTGTGGTTCATAAGGGAAATGGCGTTCAGATTATTTATGGACCAAGGGTGACGGTGATTAAATCCAACCTGGAAGACTATTTGGAGACTGCCCCCAATGAAGAATATCATTCCGACGGTGTCAAGGAAACCAAAACAGTGGAACAAAAGGAACAGACTGGAACGAAAGTGGTGAAGACAGTGGTTATTTCTAGTCCTGTCACAGGTATTGCCGCAGATTTGTCAGAAGCGCCGGATGAAGCGTTTGCAGGTAGAATGATGGGAGACGGTGCAGTGGTAACGCCAAAAGATGGTATCGTAAAAGCGCCGGAGGATGGCGAGGTATGCTTTGTATTTGAAACGAAGCATGCAGTTGGATTTTTGACAGATACCGGCTTGAGTCTCTTGATTCACATGGGAATTGATACCGTTGCCCTAAATGGACAGGGATTTGAAGTTCTTGTGGAAAATGGTCAGAAGGTGAAAAAAGGAGAACCCATGTTGAAACTGGATTTAGAATATCTAGGAGCAAATGCGCCTTCTCTGGCGTCACCGATTCTGTGTACAGAATTGGAGGATAACCAGAAAATCCGATTACTGAAAGAAGGAAATATAGAAGCCGGGGAAGGCTTATTTGCAGTAGATTTCTACGAATAGATCAGAAAGAAATGCAGGCGGGGGAAAGTATGTATAGAGTAAAAAAAGTATTGAACCATAATACGGTGATTGGGATTCAATCAGAAGATAATCAGGAATATCTGCTGATGGGAAAAGGAATTGGATTTGGTAAAAAGATCACAGAAAGAATTGAAGTGGGCGAAGAGGTTACCGTGTATTCTCTCCAGAAGTCTACAGAACGAGGGAATGCAGGGGAACTGATTCAGTCCATTTCTCCCGTCTGCTTGGAAATTGCTGGTCAGATCTTGGATGCAGCAGAAAAGGAGTTTGGAAAAATTGATAGGAACATACTTTTCCCCATGGCTGACCATATAGAATACGCCATTCGCCGTATCAAAGCCAATGAGCAAATCAGCAATCCACTGACTGAAGATATCCGCGTGTTGTTTCACATGGAGTATAAGGTGGCAGAACAGATGATTCCCATTTTAAAAAATCAGATGGGGATTGAAATTGATGCTGATGAAATTGGGTACATTGCACTCCATATTCATTCTGCCATTGAGGATGAGAAAGTCTCCCAGGCCATGCAGGTAGCTCAGGCTGTCCGGGAGAGTATATCTCAGATTGAACAGGAAATTGGAAGACCCATTGATGTAATGTCTCTGGCATATAATCGTTTGATGAACCATATCCGCTACATGGCGGCTCGTGTTATGAAAGGGGAAAAGCTCAAAGTTAATATGAATGACTATATGGGAATTAAGTTTCCCAATGCTTTCCGGATTGCAGAGCGGGTGTGCAAGCAGGTAGAAGGTAATCTGCGGTGTGAGCTGAGTGAAGTGGAAATCGGATACCTGGCAATGCATATTGAACGGGTGGCGGATGAGGAATTGGACGAAAAAGAATCAGATTCATTTTCGTGATACAATGGTCCTATTCCCCAGGAATCGGTCAATTTTTCTAAAAAAAATCTTATTCGTTGACTTTTATTGTTAAAAGTGTATAATGAAAGTGTGAACTTGTAGGGCAAACGAAAGGTGAGATTTTTATGAAAGAAAAAATGGCGAATGGGGTACAGAAGACAAAAAGGTATCGAAGCCTGACAGTAATGTTAGTTTCCATTATTTGTATTATGGTTTCTATTCCTACCATTGGGCTGGCTTGCTTAGGAGTTTATTATTTGAGGCAGTCTATGGAAGAATCAGCGGAGTTATATGAAGAGACGATGATGGATGGCTATTGTATGGAAATCCAGTCTCAGGTACAAGGGGCATTGGCTGTGGTACAAAGCTATTATGACCAAAGCCAGAGTGGGGAGCTGACAGAAGAAGAGGCAAAGAAGAGGGCGGCAGATACAATTCGTGCTATGCGTTATCGGGATGATGCCTCAGGCTATATTTGGATAGATGGAGAAGATTATACGTTAGTGATGCATCCGATTCTAACGGATCAGGAAGGGACAAATCGGTATGATTTGACAGATCAGAATGGCGTAAAGGTTACCCAGAGCGTTGTGAGCGTTGCGCAAAATGGAGGAGGATTTAACGAATTCTATTTTACAAAATCAGATGGGGTAACAGTTGCGCCGAAAATCGCATATGCCCAGATGTTTGAGCCTTGGGGATGGGCTGTGGCTACGGGAAATTATGTAGATGAAATGAATGAAATGATTGATGGAAGGAAAGACGGTATTCAAAAAGAGTTTACGCATATGCTAACGATTTATGGTGTTGCAGCAGTTATTATGTTGATTGCAGCATTGCTTATCGCTATTTTGAGTGGAACACGGATTACCAAGGGGATCAAATTAGTGGAAGGTCATCTTCGTCAAGTGGCAGGAGGGGATTTGAGTTTTACGATCAGCCCCGGATTGCAGAAGCGGGGAGATGAGATTGGAGAGATGGCACGTTCCCTTGAGTATGTGCGGCAGTCATTGGCAGGCATGATTGGCAGTGTGCTCCAAACAGGTGAAACTTTAAGTCAGAGCAGTGAAAAGTTCAGTGAGAAATTTGGATATATTTCAGAGAGTATCCAGAATACCAATCAAGCCATTGATGATTTGGCCCAGGGAGCTTCCAACAGCGCCAATGAAACAGAAACGATGAATGAAAAAATCGTAGAACTAGGCGGCGTCATTGAAATTGAAAAGAGCGGCGTACAAAAATTGGAAGAGGCTGTTTCTGCCATGGCGAAGTATTCATCGGGCGCTTCGGATAGTATCCAGGAGCTGGAACGCATTACCAAGGTGACCATTGAAGCCATTGATGTGGTGTCAGAACAGACAAATCGGAATAACAGCTCTGCTGCTGACATTAACAAGACCATAGAAATCATTAAAGGGTTGGCGTCTCAGACAAATTTACTTTCTTTGAATGCCAGCATAGAAGCAGCCAGAGCAGGTGATGCAGGAAGAGGATTTGCTGTTGTAGCAGAAGAAATAAGAAATCTTTCTGAGGAATCTTCTGGCAATGCACAGGAGATTGAAGGAATCGTAAAAGAATTGGTAGGTAATGTAGAGGTTTCTGTCAGCAAGATGCAGGAAGTGATGGACAATGTGCAAAAGCAGCAGAAATGTCTGGAAGAGACCAGGGTTGCGTTTATGAATTTGAAGCAAGAGGTTGCTCTGGTGGAAGGGGTTACCAAGGATATTGGCGGACAGACAGAGATTTTGAATTCCTTGAAGCAAATTGTTACAGATTCTGCAAATAGCTTGGCTAGTGTAGTGGAACAGAATGCAGCGTCTACGGAAGAGACAAGTGCAAGCATGATGCTTTTGTCTCAAACCATTGATGAGTGTACAGAGGATACCCAGGGACTTGTGGAATTGAGCCGTCGGCAGAATGACCAGGCAAGTAAGTTTCAATTATAAAAAGGCTATTTAAGAATTAGGGTATGTAGAGGATTGATAAAGTTTTACCGACAGAACCATGGAGCGTAATGTGTTCATGGTTCTGTCGGTAATTGTGTTTCATCCTATCAGCGCCTATGAAAAGTCATTGACATGGAATATGACGAAAAGTATAATGGTTTTTAGCTATAAAAGGAATGCGCCTGGGAGTAAAGCAGGGCGTCTTAAAATGGCATGAAGGAGGAAGAAAAATGGCATTGGCAAAGAAGCCTGTAAATGGCATGAAAGATATTTTACCAGAAGAAATGCAGATTCGGGATTATGTGATGAATGTAATCAAAGAAACTTATCGAAGCTTTGGATTTACCCCCATTGAAACACCGTGTATGGAGAATATTGCAAATCTCAGCAACAAACAGGGCGGAGAAAATGAAAAACTCATTTTTAAGGTATTGAAGCGTGGAGAAAAGCTGAATTTAGAGACCGCCAAGGATGAAAATGATGTGGTGGATTTCGGAATGCGTTATGATTTGACCGTGCCTTTGGCAAGATTTTATTCCAACAATTCCAATCAACTACCTTCTCCCTTCAAGGCGTTACAAATGGGAAATGTATGGAGGGCAGACCGTCCCCAGAGGGGAAGATACCGCCAGTTTATGCAGTGTGATATTGATATTTTGGGGGAACCCAGTAATCTGGCGGAAATTGAATTGATTCTTGCCACCACTACCACACTTGGAAAACTGGGATTTAAAAATTTTCAGATTCGTATCAATGAAAGGCGTATTTTGAAAGCTATGGCAGCTTATAGTGGATTTCCAGAAAATTCTTATGATACGGTTTTCATTATTCTAGATAAAATGGACAAGATTGGCTTAGAAGGTGTGGCAGAGGAATTAGAAAAAAGCGGATTTGAGAAAGCATCTATAGATAAGTATTTGGAATTATTTCAGAACCTGCAAGGAAAAGAAGAGGTAGCAGCAGGAGTATCTTATTTGGCAAAGCAGTTGGGAGAATATTTGGAAGAAGATGTGGCTGCCAGTCTGGAAGAAATTGCAGTATGTGTAAATGAGACCAAGGAGGCAGAATTTGATCTGGTTTTTGACCCTACCCTGGTACGAGGAATGTCTTATTATACCGGAACGATTTTTGAAATTGCTATGCCAGAATTCGGCGGAAGCTGCGGCGGAGGCGGACGTTATGACAAGATGATTGGCAAGTTTACAGGGAATGATGTTCCCGCTTGCGGATTTTCCATTGGATTTGAACGGATTATTTTGCTGTTGTTGGAACATGGTTTCCAGGTGCCAGGACAGTCAGAAAAAATAGCTTATTTAGTTGAGAAGAAGTATCCAGAGGAAAAATTGGTGCAGGTGATTGCCAGGGCCCAGGAAGAACGGAAAGCAGGAAAACAGGTTCTCGTTGCCCGCATGAATAAAAATAAAAAGTTTCAGAAGGAAAAGCTGGCAGCAGAAGGATATGAAGAAATAAAGGAATTTTTTAATCGGGATTAAGAATTTTTAGGAGGAAAGAACATGGCAGAATCAATGAAAGGGCTTCATAGGAGCCACAGATGTACGGAGGTTTCAAACAGTGAGATTGGACAGCAGGTTACCGTAATGGGCTGGGTACAGAAACGAAGGAATTTGGGAAGCTTAATTTTTATAGATTTGCGGGATCGTTCCGGCCTGCTTCAGATTGTCTTTGATGAGCCCAAGGTGGGAAAAGAAGGATTTGCCAAAGCGGAAGCATTGCGAAGTGAATTTGTAATTGCAGTAACAGGAACCGTAGAGAAGCGGACAGCAGCAGTAAACGAGAACTTAAAAACGGGTGATATTGAGGTGATTGCAGAGGATATCCGCATTCTCTCAGAATCTGAAACCCCGCCATTTCCCATTGAGGAGAATTCCCAGACAAAAGAGGATATGCGGCTGCGTTATCGGTTTTTAGATTTGAGAAGGCCGGATGTTCAGCGTAATCTGATGATGAAAAGTAAGGTTTCCATGTTGCTGCGCAATTTCATGGAGCAGGAAGGATTTTTGGAAATCGAAACTCCTATTCTGACTAAGTCTACACCGGAAGGAGCCAGGGACTATTTGGTGCCCAGCCGTGTACATCCAGGAACCTTTTATGCATTGCCCCAATCACCTCAGTTATTTAAACAGCTTCTGATGTGTTCCGGGTATGATAGGTATTTCCAGATTGCAAGATGTTTTCGGGATGAGGATTTACGTGCAGACCGCCAGCCGGAATTTACCCAGGCAGATATGGAACTATCTTTTGTAGATGTAGATGATGTGATTGATGTCAATGAGCGTCTTTTGCAGTATGTATTTCGGGAGGCCATTGGTGTGGATATAGAGCTTCCCATACCACGGATGACTTGGCAGGAAGCGATGGACCGCTATGGAAGCGATAAGCCAGATACCCGTTTTGGTATGGAACTGGTAAATGTATCCCAGGTGGTGAAGGAATGTGGTTTTGGTGTATTTACTGGAGCCTTGGAGAACGGCGGTTCTGTTCGGGGAATCAACGCCAAAGGCCAGGGAGCTATGCCAAGGAAAAAAATTGACAAGCTGGTGGAGTTTGCCAAGGGTTATGGCGCCAAGGGATTGGCTTATTTGGCAGTAAATGAAGATGGAACATATAAATCTTCTTTTGCAAAATTTATGACGGAGGAAGAATTAAAGTCTTTGGTGGAGCATATGCAAGGGGAACCTGGAGATTTGCTGCTTTTTGCTGCCGACGAAAACAAAATCGTTTGGGATGTATTGGGCGCCCTTCGTTTGGAATTGGCCAAAGAGCTGGGATTGCTGGATAAGAATAAATATCAATTCTTATGGGTGACAGAATTCCCGCTGCTGGAGTGGTCCAAAGAGGAGAATCGTTTTATGGCAATGCATCATCCATTTACTATGCCTATGGAAGAGGACTGGGATAAGATTGACTCTGATCCAGGAGCAGTGCGGGCAAAAGCATATGATATTGTATTAAATGGCACAGAGCTTGGTGGTGGTTCCGTCCGTATCCATCAGGATGATATCCAGGAGAAAATGCTGGAGGTACTGGGCTTTACCAAAGAACGTGCATATGAGCAGTTTGGATTTTTACTGAATGCTTTTAAATATGGGGTGCCCCCTCACGCAGGTCTTGCTTATGGAGTGGACCGTATGGTGATGCTAATGATGCAGTGTGATTCTATCCGTGATGTGATTGCATTCCCGAAGGTGAAGGATGCGTCCTGTTTGCTGACAGAGGCGCCAGGTACAGTGGATGAAAAGCAGTTGGAAGAGCTGGCATTATCTGTGCAGCAGATAGAAGAGGTCCAGGAGGAAGCATAAGAATTATAGACTTTGACAAAAAAACGTGATAAAATGTGAAAAGATGCAACAGCGGTGGATGATGGAAAAGGAGGAATCATGAAAAGAGGGATAATATTTGATCTGGATGGAACATTATGGGATTCGTCTGAAGGAGTGGCAGCGTCTTGGCAGGAAACATTGGAAAAGCAATTTGATATAGAAAAAGTTATTACTGCAGACATGATCCAGGGTGTGATGGGAAAGAGTATGTATGAAATTTCCGATATTCTTTTTTCTGAATTTAAGATGAAGACACGTAGAGAATTGCTTTCTTGCTGCTGTGAGAGGGAAAATGAATACATTCGTAATCATGGCGGAGTTCTGATGGATGGTTTAGAGGAAGTATTAACGCAGCTTAGGGAGAGCGGTTATCATCTGAGTATTGTAAGCAACTGTCAGGCTGGATATATTGAAGCATTTTTGGAATATCATAAACTGGAGAAATATTTTGATGATTTTGAATCTTTTGGCAGGACAGGCCGGGAAAAGGGGCGTAATATTCGTCTGGTAATGGAGAGAAATCAATTAGAACAGGCTGTCTATGTGGGAGATGTTCAGGGAGATTATTATGCAGCGGTAAAAGCAGGCGTGCCTTTTATTCATGCGGAAAATGGATATGGAAGCATTCAAGAGGAAGTACCTGGCATTACAAGCCTGTACCAGCTTCAGAAAGTGGTAGAGGATGTGTTTGCAGCAGAAAAACATGCTTGGTGTAATACTATGGAAAAGATTTCCAGCTTTACCATTGATCATATTAAATTAGAGCCAGGAATTTATGTTTCCAGAAAAGATTATGTGGGCAATGAGGTGATTACAACCTTTGATTTGCGTATGACGTCACCCAATGATGAACCAGTGATGAACACAGCAGAAATACATACCATAGAGCATTTGGCAGCTACTTATCTGCGGAATGATCCAGCCTATGGAGAGAAAACCATTTATTTCGGGCCTATGGGATGTCGTACAGGGTTCTATCTGTTGTTGGCAGGGGATTATGAGTCTAAGGATATTGTAAAACTGATCACAGATCTGTTTGAGTTTATCCGGGATTATGATGGGGAAGTGCCAGGAGCAAGCCCGAAGGATTGTGGAAATTATTTAGATATGAATCTTCATATGGCCAAATATCTGGCCAATCGTTACCTGGAGCATACCTTGTACAAGATGGATGAAAAGCATTTGATATACCCAGAGTAGGAAAGCCTGGAAAGATTTGAGATTTCTGAAAAACAGGAGAATGATATGAAAAAAATAGGAATTATCGGGGCCATGGAGTTAGAAGTGGAAGAATTAAAAGGAAAGATGGTAATTCGCCGCAGAGTAGAAAAAGCATCCATGGAATTTTTAGAAGGAAAATTAAACAATACAGAAGTTGTGATTGTGCGAAGCGGAATTGGAAAAGTAAATGCTGCTATTTGTGCACAGATTTTATGTGATTGTTTTAAAGTGACGCACATCATCAATACAGGCGTGGCAGGTTCTTTGAAAAATGAAATCAATATTGGAGACATTGTGGTATCTACCGATGCGCTCCACCATGACGTAGATGTAAGGGTATTTGGTTACCCATTAGGAGAAGTGCCACAGATGGGATGTTTGGCATTTCCGGCAGATGAGCGTTTAACCCAGCTTGCCGTATCATCCTGTAAGGAAGTGAATCCTGAGATTGCTGCATACAAGGGAAGAATTGTAAGCGGAGATCAGTTTGTTAGCGACAAGCAGGTAAAGGAGGAAATTGTCAGCAACTTCCAGGGCTTTTGTGTTGAGATGGAAGGGGCGTCCATTGCCCATGCCGCATATTTGAATCATGTGCCTTTTGTAATTATCCGGGCAATTTCAGACAAGGCTGATGACAGCGCTAAGATGGATTATCCTTCTTTTGAAAAGGCGGCGGCAGCCCATTCTGCTAAGCTTGTAGAGCATATGCTGCCAGCAATATAAAATAACTGTAATTGGTAAAGGGACTGTTACAAAATAAGAATTTTCTACAGCATATGGTACAAGTATTGGTTTTACTACAACCATATGTTGTAGAATTTTTATATTTTGTAACGGCCCCTTCGGTATTTTACAATATTTATCATTTTATTTTATAAGAATTTCTTAATTAAGAAAAAATTCATTGTTTCTCAGTATTTCCTGTGCTATAATCCAGTGAGATAGTTCAGATTAAAGGGTGGATTTTATGAAAGAGACATTAAAGGATTTTTTCTATCGTTATCGTCATGGGTGGATTTTATCATATTTTTTGATCTATTTTACATGGTTCGCATATTTGGAGAAAACAGTAACCAGGCGTTTTCATGTGATACATATGCCCATTGATGATTATATTCCGTTTATCGAAGGGTTTGTGATTCCCTATTTCCTGTGGTTTGGGTATGTGGCGATTGCCATTACATTTTTCTTTTTTACGAATGTGCAGGATTATTATAAGCTTTGTATTTTCCTGTTTGTAGGCATGACTGTTTTTCTGGTGGTATCTACGGTGTATCCCAATGGACATTACCTAAGGCCAAGGGTATTTGAGAAGGATAATATTTTTGTCACATTGGTACAGGGGCTATATATGATAGATACGCCTACGAACCTGTTTCCCAGCATCCATGTGTACAATTCCATTGGAGTGCACCTTTCTGTGATGCACAGCGAGGGATTGAAGGAGAAAAAGTGGGTGCGAAGAATTTCATTTGTGTTGATGATTTCCATTGTTGCGTCTACAATGTTTTTAAAACAGCATTCCGTGTTTGATGTGATTACCGGATGCATGATGGCTATTGTGATGTATACCTTAGTATACGGCGGCGAGCTGCTGACAGGCAGAAGGCGTGTGTATGGACGGCCATATAGAGAAATAAATAGTTGAACAATTTTATAGGTTATTCGGAACAGATATATCTTTTGAGCAGGTATATCTGTTTTTTTATTCTATAGGAAAGGCCTTGTCACGCTAACGCGTGAAAGTATCTTTCTATAGAATAAAAAATAATATGCGCACTCGTGCACTTTGTATATAAAAACTGGTGTCATTTTCAACAAAATTGGTTTTAAAAATATACCAATTTAGAATATTATAGAACCAAAAAACGAGAAAAAGAATAGAAAAAGTACAAGAAAGTCAAGAAACTACAATGGGTTTGTGCAATATTACCAATAAAAAATGATGTGGTATCTTAAACCCAAAAATTGGTATTGCAAAATGAAAAAGCTTTGGTATAATAAAACCAAGAAGTGGATTAAGAAACGAACCAAAAATGAAATGGAGAGAATCAGGAAAACAAAACGGAAGGCTGGAGGATGGAACATACCAAGACCTCCTTGCTGAAATCCAAGTGAGCTGCCAGGCAAATAGCAAGATGTATCAAAAGGCAGAGGAATTTACCAGAGAGCATTTCCAGGATTTTTTAGAGATGAACCAGGTGATTATTGTTAGTGACGGTGCAGGGATGGGAATTGCAAGGGAAGCCGCGCTAAAATTTGGAGAAACATTGAAAATTCCAGCTTTGTATTATGAAAGTGAAGAATACATTCATGGGCCAAATATGCAGCTTACCCCAGAATATACAGTATTTTTTGTGGATACCAATAAAAACCACAACCTGATGCAGGAAATTTTTGCAGCAACTGGACTGGTAACCCAAAAGAGTTATATGGTTACCAACAAAAGGGTGGAAAACAAAGAACGGGTATGCAGTGTGGAGAATCAGGTGAGAAATGAGATTACGCCCTTGTTTACCGGAGTGCTGTTTCAGTATATTGCAGCAGTGGTAACAGAAGAAAAGAACCAGTTTCAATGTCATCCGCTGTTTGAGAAATTTGAAGAGAGAATTCATTGTAAAACAAAGGATTATAAAAGGATTATGAAAGAAAAGGAAAAAAAGGTGAAGAGAATGCGTAAATATGTAGTGGCAGCTCATGGGAGAATGGCAGAGGGAATTCGTTCCACAGTGGAATTGATTGTGGGACCGCAGGAAAACCTTATTTGTATCAATGCCTACACAGAAGAATGTCAAGATCCTATGCCGGAATTCCAAAGGATTTTGGCTGAATATCCAGAAGATGAGGTTGTTATTATGACGGATTTGCTGGGCGGAAGTGTGAATAACAATGCACTAACGCTGACCAGGGAGCAAAGAGTGCATGTGGTGACAGGAATGTCACTGGCGCTGGTGATTGGGATGCTGATGTCAGACCAGGAGGAGGACACAAAGACTGCGATTGAGAAGGCATTAGCGGAGGCGCGAGAAGGTATGGCTTACTGTGAAAATATAGAAACAGAAGAGCTGGAAGACGATGAATTTTAAAAGGAGGATGAGACGATGATTGAAGCAACGCGTGTGGACTATCGGCTTTTGCATGGACAGGTAGCAGTTTCCTGGACCGCTGCACTGGGTGCGGATTGCCTTTTACTGGTGAGCGATACGGTAAAGGGTGACCCTCTGCGGATGAATGCGTTAAAACTTGCAAAGCCTGCTGGCGTAAAGGTAGTGGTTAAAAATACCAAAGAGGCTGTGGAAGCCTTAAAGAGCGGGATAACGGATAAGTATAAGCTGTTTATCATCTGCGAAAATTTAGAAATCGCAAAGGTTATTATGGAGGCTACCGGAGAAAAAGAACTGAATATTGGTAATACCCCGTATCGGGAAGGGACGAAACAGTATGGCAAAAGCGCACATCTGCTTCCTCAGGAGGAGCAGTTGGTACGGGAAATGATGGAAAGTGGAAAAAATCTTTTTATCCAGATGGTTCCCACGGAAAAAAAGATAAAATGTGAAGGACTGTTTTAACACAGAACATGGAATGATAGTAAAAACAATACTGATATTCCTGATTGGTTTGCTTGGTTATTCAGAGTGGCTGACTGGAACCAGTTATTTGCAGCGGCCAATTGTGTTGGGGCCATTGGTGGGGCTAGTTCTTGGAGATATGCAGGTAGGGATTATGATGGGGGCGACACTGGAGCTGGCAATGATTGGAGCTATTTCAGTAGGAGCATATAATCCGCCGGATTTGATTTCAGGCACTGTCCTTTGGGTATCTTTGGCAATTCAGGCAGGGGCAGGACCGGAAGCGGCATTGACCCTTGGAATCCCCATTGCCACAGTTATGCTTGCAGCGAATACAGGGTTTGGACAGCCCTTGATGCTGCTGTTTATCCATAAGTGTGACAGGGATGCCGAGACCGGTAATGTAAGGGCATTTACCCGAGATATGCTGATAGCGGGGTATCTTCAAAATATCTGGGGAATTATCTGTATCCCAATTGCATTTTATTTCGGTGCAGATGCGGTTACGAAGGTACTGGGTGTGATTCCAGAGTTTGTACAGACTGGTATGGATATCACGGCGGCATTGCTCCCAGCTCTTGGTTTTGCAATGCTGGCACAGACAATGATGAACAAAAAGGTTGCGCCATTTTTCTTTATTGGATTCTTCCTTGTTGCATATTTGGGAATCACTACCACAGGTGTGGCAATCTTCTCCATCTGCCTGGTATTGATTATGGTTATGTTTGGAATGATTGGGCCAAAAACTACAGCAGCTATAGAGGAAGAGAGTGCAGGAGGTGATTTTGATGAGTTTTAGTATACATAGCGATTATAGCAATAGGCTGACCAAGCAGGACTTGAAGAAGGTATTTTGGCGTTCCATACCTTATGAGCATTCCTGGAATTATGAACGTATGGGAAATGTGGGTTTTGCCTTCGCCATGCTTCCGATTTTGCAAAAGCTGTATCCGGAAAAAGAGGATTTATCCAAGGCCATGAAAAGGCATTTGACAGTTTATAATATTACTCCGTATATCAGCACATTTCCATTGGGAATCAGTGCAGCTATGGAAGAGGCGAATGCCACCCAGGAGGATTTTGATCCAGAGGCAATCAGTGATGTAAAGGCCGCGTTGATGGGCCCTCTATCTGGAATTGGAGATGCATTTTTCTGGGGAACCTTAAGAGTGATTGCAACAGGCATTGGATGTGCTCTTGCCATGAAGGGGAATCTTCTTGGACCTATTCTGTTCCTTTTGGCATTTAATATTCCCCATTATATCATTCGTTACCTGGGAACATTTCTGGGATACAAGCTGGGCCGTGAATCCATTGCAAAGCTTACGTCATCTGGGCTGATGAACAGTGTGATGGAAGCAGCTTCCATTGTAGGTATGATGGTTGTTGGAGCCATGACCATGGAGATGACCGCCATCAATTTCGTGACCCAGATTGGAAGCGGTGAGGAGGCTTCTACCCTGCAGGATGTGCTGACTGGTATTTTTCCGGGACTTCCAGTTTTGGCTTTGTTTGGGGTGGTTTACTGGATGCTGAAAAAGAAAATGAATCCGTTGATTATTATGCTGCTTTTGTTGGGATTCGGCATTGCCGGAGCAGGATTAGGATTCTTAGGATTATAAAATTAAGATATTTCAAATTATTACATCATTTAGGAGGAAATAAAAATGGCAATGAGAAATTTTAAACTGGAGAAATATTTAAAGGATGGAGAAAAAACCTACGCATTGAGAGGTGAGATTGAACAGTTAATTGATCAACTGACCGCAAAGGAGTATGACAGTATATGCATGATTGGGATTGGAGGAATCTGGGCAGAGTGGTATCCGGTTCTTGAGGTAGCCAAAAAATATACCGATTTTCCGATTTATCTGGAGAATGCAGCAGAACTTATGATCAAAGACAAAAAACATCTTTCCGATCAGACATTGTTCTTTACCTCGTCTGCATCTGGGGATACAAAGGAAATCCTGGATGCCGTAAAGCTATGTAAGAGTAATGGATGGAATGTTTATGGGTTTACCAAGGATGAGACAACACCTTTGGCAGAGCTTTTGACCGATCCCATTTATAACGCGTGCGGAGACTGTGAGCATTCATATTTGATTTATTATTTTGTGATGCTTCGTATTTTAAAGAACAGAGGAGAATTCCCACAGTATGACAGATGGGCGGATCAGATGAAAAATATTTTCAAAGCGCTTGTACAGGTCAGGGAGCAGTTTGAGCCTCAGGCAGTAGAAATTGCAAAAACATATGCCCATGAGCCATATACCATGTTTACAGGTTCCGGTGTTTTGTGGGGTGAGACGTATCTGTTTACCATGTGCATTTTAGAGGAAATGCAGTGGGTAAGAACCAAAGCAGTAACCTCTGCAGATTTCTTCCACGGTCCTCTGGAGCTGGTAGATGACAGAGTTCCTGTATTTGTAATTATGGGTGAAGACGAGTATCGGCCCCTGGATGAGAGAGAGGAGCGTTTTGTAAAGAAGCATACCAAGAAGCATATCATTATCGATACGAAGGATTTTCCTTTGGAAGGGATTGATGATGAATTCCGTGTCATCTGTTCACCGATGATTATTACTGCAATTTTGACAGAACGCCTGGCAATTCATTACGAGCTGAATACGGGACACAGCCTGGAATTTAGAAGGTATTACCGTCAGTTTGCATATTAAAACCAAGCTCTTATCACACTGCGGCGGGTATGAAATTTGTCGCAAAGCGACCCGCCGCAGGCGGAGAATTCCTGCAAAGCAGGATTCTTTCTTGTAGAACTGTCATGTTACTGGTCACGGAGTGAACAGCAACACTGTCATTGCTCAACTGGTATATTTTCCTGTAAAATGGGTTGAAAAGGAGTACCAGAACTGTTATATTGATGTCAGTAGGGAGGACAGAAGATATGAAGCTGTTAAATAAAGATGAATTTCTTGCCAATGAATTGAAATTTTATTTTATGCAGGAAAATCTGAAAGAAGGGGATAAACTTCCTTCAGAACGGGAGCTTGCAGAAGAATATGGGGTGCAGCGGGTTACGGTGCGTTCCGCATATCAGATTTTGGAGGAAGAGGGAATTATTGAAAAACGTACCAGAAGCGGTCACTATATGGGGCATGGAAGGATACGTACAGACTTGTGCCAGATACAGTCTTTCCATGAGAAGGCCCAGAGCCTTGGCATGGATAGTGAGAATAAACTTCTGGCTTTTGAGCTGATAGAGGTAGACAAAGATTTTTCGAAAAAGATAAAACTTCCGATTGGCACGGTTTTAAATAAGATTACCAGAATTCGTAAGGTGAAACGTGAGGATGATATGTTCCCAATAGCTATTGAGTATGCTTATATACCAGAAGCCATGGCAGGAAAATTGATGAAATATGACTTGGAGGAACGTTCCCTGTTTCAAATTTTATCTCAGGAATATGGCAGGGTTCCAAAACGGGAAGAGCAAGTGGTAGAGATTGTATATGCCAATGAATTTGAGGCTAAGACGCTGCAGGTGGATCAGCGGACAACGCTGATTATGAAGGAAGGAATTACTTATGATGCCCAAGGGAATATTTTGCAGTTTTTACATACAGTGATGAAAAAAGACTGGGTAATTTTTGAACAGGGGAATGACAGAATCCAGCGGAAAATGGAAGAGGTGGCACATGGATTATAGAATGCCTTTGTATATCCAGATTCAGGATATTATTATTAAGAAAATTGAGGAGCGGACTTTTCTTCCAGGTGAAATGATTCCCAGTGAAAGAAAAATGGCAGAGACCTATGGTGTGAACCGCATGACCGTAAAACGTGCCATAGGCAAGCTGGTGGAGGACGGCTATTTGGTGCGTAAACCTGGTTCGGGTACTTATGTGGCAAAGCGGGATAACAAGAAAATTGATTATGATGATGCGCTCCAGGGAAGTAATGTGGGTATTACAGCGATGCTCAAAACAATTGGGGTGGAGCTGACAAACCAGGTGCTGGGAAGCGGGGAGATTAGCGGCAGCAGATATTTGAATTACCAGTTGGGACTGGAAAGGGACAAAACAGTTTGGGGGCTGCACCGTGTTCGTCTGGGAGATGGCGCACTGTTTGCTGTGGAATATACATATTTACCGAAGCATTATTTTGAGGATGTGGAAAAGATGGATTTTGGGAAGGTGTCTCTTTATGATTACATGGATGCAAAAGGCCATCTTCCAGTCCATTTTACCATTCGGCTGACCATCTGTGACGCCAGTGCAAAGGTGGCTGACCATCTTAAGGTGGAGCGGGGGACAACGGTATATATGCTTGAGTATCAGGGGGCAGACAAGGAGTATAATATTGTGGAGTATACCAAAAGCTATATGAATCCAGCTTTTGCGGAATACCGCTACAATGCAGAGGATGCCTAATCATTAAATGACGATATGAGGGCTTTTTTGTTTCAGACGGGCAATGACCTCCTTTTGCTTTTCCTGGCTAAGTAAAATTTCCTCCTCCAGCCCCTCCAGGGAGAGTGTATAAGTCCGGCTGGCGGATGGATGTGATTTTAAATTCTTTGAATGACACGTTGAAAGTGCATTACGTCAATGGGAACCGTGAAAAAGGATGTGGCTCCCAGGGCCTGTGTTTGGTAAGCATCACAGGCTTTTTCAGAATAAGGGATAATCAAAAGATCAGGGTTTTGGGCAGAAAGAAAACTAACTATAAAGGAACTATCTCCGCTGTATTGAGGGTTTTCGATGGAGAGCTGCACGAAAATCAGGTCAACGGGATGGTTTAAAATATAGTCATTGGCTAAATTAACGTCGTCAAATTCAGCAACAATCTGAAAGGTATGATAGATGCCTAAAAGATTTGCCAGGTTGCTGCGCATAGCAACTCCATGCCCCGTAGCTTGCTCTTAACTTGCCCCACAAGTAATCATGGATATTTATCTGTTCCCATGCTATACTAAAGAAAAAGGGACGATCCAAATGACGGCTGAATGCAGGAATTGGCAGGAAGAGTTTATGGACGTAAATTTTGTCGATCAGCGTTTAAAAACACGCTTCTTTAAAATTATGGATGCTTTCGCGGCATCACCTGGAAAATCCACTTGGGCTGCAACCGGGTCCAGAAGTTCTGCAAAAGCAGCATACCGTTTCTTTCGTAATAGAGATATATCCAAAGATGAATTACTTGACAGCATATCCAGGGCAACTGTAGAAAAAATGAAATGTGCAGATGCAGAGTGGGTTTTAGCTATCCAGGATACGACATCTGTTGGGTTTGGGGACCGAAAAGCGATCCAAGGGATGGGATACTATTGCAGTACGGAGCAAAGAGGAATGCTGGTCCATTCATGTATTGCAGTGACAGAACAAGGGATTCCTTTGGGTGTTATCTATCAGGAAGGCAGGCGCAGAGTGTCAGTAAAAATGTTGCTGCAATTGCTGTAAATGTTTTTTTAGGTACTCTGTTACGGTTTTTGTATAATAATTGTCATAAGAACCAATTTTGTATAACTCAAAGGGCAATATTTTTTCGCATTTGGAAATGGATTTGTGTCAGGAATCTGCAAGATCCTGCAAGGATGCTTCATAATCTTTCTGTGTTGCTGGCGTTGCTGTTTCATTTTTTCTAGCTAAATCTTGTCCCAGAAGAGAAATACAGCAGGTATTTCAGGATTCTGTTTGAAGCATGAGCACCAGTTCTTCATAGGATTTCACCGGAATTCGTCCTTCAAAATCTTTTGCCGTCATAGTTTCAAGTGCAAATCCTTCAAAAACGGCCAGTCCTTTGAGGTACTGTAATTTTAGGGTAGAATACCTCTGCCAGTCTTCCTTGCGCAGAAGAATTTCGCTCATTTCCAGCACAGTTTTTTGAATATGCATCAGCGGTTCATAACAGTCATTGGAAAGAGCATTTTGCATCTGCTGTTTTTTTTAAGTAGTCCTGGTGTTCTGGTACAGTAGATACATCTGGAATCGACAGTTCCTGGATATGTGCGTCTGTGATCAGGGGCACATGTTTGTTTTTTACGGAAAGTAATGTTCCAGTAATCGGTATGTTTTCCTTTTCCAATTGAATGGTATCTCCAGCTTTCTTATCCGCTTTTCTTTTCTTATTTTTTTCTCGAAATCCAACCTCAATTATGCTATACTATATTTATGTTTAGAGGTTGCGATATATGGAGGAAAATAATGAATATATTATTGATTGGAATAATATTAACCCTGAAATATGTGAAATGATACAAGGCGATATGGGAAACGTGAAAAATAATATTTATTCAAAAGCCTGGATTGATTTTGAAACTGAGATTAGTAAAGTAATACAAACATTTTCAGAATGTATAAAAAGATAGATATAAATGATCAAGCACGTAGAAACACTAATAATCCATTTTTAAATGATTTTTTTATGTCAAATATTGAAAAAATAGAGGATGACAGACTTATGGAAATGGAAGAGGAAATTAAGAAATCTAATTTACAATTTTCTGTAAGCGAATGGTCGAAATTCAAAGAATCTTTTGTCAGCCTTAATTAAAAATGATAATGTGCGTACTTACATTTATTATCATGATGACACAGCACATAAAAAGCTGATTGCAAATTTGGTAAAGGTGTTTGGTCAAGATGAAGTGATTAAAAGGACTGGAGGAAAAACAAAAACGATTTTTTTATGAAACAGCAAAATTTTTGAGAGGTGTGTATATTTTATGGCAAAAAAAGAACCAAAAACAGATTTTTGGGTTTATGAATTGTTAAAAGAGGCAAATATATGTTTAGAACCCCAAGGGAGTACAATTAAAGAAATTAATGAGGCTTTAAAAACCGCCAGCAAAAGAGGAACGGGAAATTCTGGTTATCCTGAATTTATTGGTGTTGTAAAAGACTATTTGATTGTGATTGAAGATAAAGCAGATGTAAACAAACATAAAAAATTAGAGGGTAGTGTTATTAGTTTTGAAGTATCATCTATCACAGGGTATGCAGTAAATGGCGCTCTGTTTTATGCAACGCATTTAGCAAGACATACAACATATAAAAAGATATTTGCTTTTGGTGTGTCAGGTAATGCAAAGAAACATATTATAAGTCCTCTGTATGTTGATGAAACAGAGTATTACAGGGAATTGCCAGAAGTAGAGTCTTTCATTTCTTTCAATAAAAATAATATTGATGAATATTATTTTCGTGAAGTATTGGGGGAAGTTACAGACACAGAAAAAGAAACAAAGGAAATTCTGCATGATGCTGAAGAACTACACGAAGATTTAAGAAATTATAGTGCACTAACAAATAATGAAAAACCACTTATTGTGTCTGGAATACTACTCGCATTAAGAGAAAGGGAACATAAAAATTTTTCGATTGACAATTTAAGTGGTGATCTAACGAAAACAGATGGACAAAAGATTTATGATGCTATTGCTGATAATTTACAAAGATCAAAGGTTGCTCCTACTGTAAAAAAAGATAAACTATTAACTCAGTTTGCATTTATCAAAGATAAAACGGCATTAAATGAGATTGACGAAACACTTGGTAAAACCCCATTAAGATATTATACGGAATTTCTTGATAATAAAATTTATAAAAGTATCAGATACAATAGTTCATCGGAAGATTATTTAGGGAGATTTTACGGTGAATTTATGAGTTATGCTGGTGGTGATGGTCAAGAACTAGGTATTGTTTTAACTCCAAAACATATTACGGAATTATTTTGTGACTTGGCAGACCTAAAGATTGATGATATTGTGCTTGATCCTTGTTGTGGTACTGCTGGTTTTTTAATAGCTGCTATGCACACAATGTTAAATATGACAGACGATGAGAATATAAAAGATAGAATCAGACGGACCCAACTTCATGGTTTTGAATTACAACCGCATATGTTCACTATTGCTACTACTAATATGATTTTACGTGGTGATGGCAAAAGCAATTTAGTAGATTGTAATTTTTTGAAGCAGGAAGCAGATAAAACACAATTAAAAGGCGCTACTGTAGGTATGATGAATCCTCCATATTCGCAGGGTTCGAAAAAAAACCCTAATATGTATGAACTCTGCTTTACAGAACACTTGTTGGATAGCTTGTCAGAGGGTGCACGATGTATTGTCATTGTTCCACAATCATCAATGACTGGAATAAAAACAAAAGAGGAAGCGGCTGTAAAAGTCAATATATTAAAGCATCATACATTGGAAGGCGTTATTACTTTGAATAAAGAAACATTTTACGGTGTTGGTGTAAATCCCTGCATAGCTATTTTTACTGTTGGAATACCACACCCCAAAAAGAAAATTTGCAAGTTTATTAATTTTGAAGATGATGGTTATAAAATTATGCCACATATTGGTCTAATGGCTACTGAATCAACAAAAGATAAAAAGCAGCACTTATTAGATGTATGGTTTGATAGAATAGATGCTGATACACGATTTTGTGTAAAAACTACCATAGAAGCAACTGACGAATGGTTACATAGTTTTTATTATTTTAATGATGAATTACCAACAGATGATGATTTTGATAAAACTGTCGGTGATTTCCTTTCATTTGAATTTTCCTTGGTAATGCAAGGCAGGGAATACTTATTTTTAGGAGATGAAGATGATGCTTAAACTTTCTGACAGAAAATGGGAGGCAATACCTATTATTGAAATTTTTGATAGGCTGGAAGCTGGTAAGGGAAAGGGTCTTAATCATTTAATTCAGGTTAAACAAGGTATTCCTTATATTGGCGCTACAAATCGCAACAATGGAGTTATGTGCTATGTTGAAGATAATGAAATATCCCATAAAATGATACAAGATGGAAATTGTATTGGGTTTATCAAGAATGGGGATGGTTCTGCCGGATATGCTATTTATAAACATGAATCTTTTATTTCAACAAGTGATGTAATCTATGGTTATGCTGACTAGTTAAATTTATATACCGGATTATTTTTCGTGGCAGCACAAGATATGATAGAAGAAAAATATAGTCATGGATATAAACGCAATCGACAACATTTGCGTGGCGATAAAGTGATGTTACCTATAAATAGTGCTGGTAAACCTGATTATAAATTTATGGAAGAATATGTAAAAGATCTGAAAAAGGAAAAAATTGACACATACTTTAAATATCTTAATAAAAACGCAACAAAAATAGAATACAAAGATATTCCTGCAATAAACCATAAGAAATGGAAAGATTTTTTTCTGATTGATATATTTCCTAAAATCAAACGTGGAAAGCGTTTAAAAAACGAAGATCATATTGCTGGTAATATTCCATATGTTTCATCTTCTTCTTTAAATAATGGTATCGATGATTTTGTTGGTAATGAACTAAAAGTTAGGAAATATAAAAATTGTTTAAGTCTTGCTAATTCTGGTAGTGTTGGCTCATGTTTTTATGAATCATTTGAATTTATTGCTTCTGACCATGTCACACATTTAAAAAATGATAACTTTTCAATGTACACATATTTATTTATAGCAACTATGGCAAGGCGGCTATCAGAAAAATATAATTTCAATCGTGAAATTAGTGATACTCGAATACGTAGAGAAAAAATATTATTACCCATTACAGATGATGGAGCACCAGATTATGAATATATGGATCAGTTTATGAAAAATCTGATGGTTGAAAAATATAAACAGTATATTGAGTTTTACAAGTGATATATAGAGACATTTAAATTTATAGGTATTTTAGTGAAATGAGACGTTAAAAAGTTCACAGTAGTATCAAATTATGGAGGAAAAGGAAAGGATGAATGAAATCATAAAAGCGCTTCACATGAGGAAATCCGTCCGTGTGTTTACAGAGGAAGGAATTTTAGAGGAAGATCGGGAAAGTATTTTAAATGCTGCTTTGCAGGCGCCCTCTGGGGGCTGCCAGCTCTTGTATACGATTCTGGATATCACGGACCAGGGAAAAAAGGAAAAGCTGGCAGAGCTTTGTGATCATCAGCCAATGATTGCCAAAGCGAAGATGGTGTTGATTTTTTGTGCAGACTGTAGGAAATGGCTTTCCTTCTATAAAGAAGCTGGATTGTCTCCCAGAGCGCCAAGAGCGGGGGATTTACTGCTGGCGGTGGAAGATGCAATGATTGCGGCCCAAAATGCGGTGACAGCGGCTGAGAGTCTTGGAATTGGCTCTTGCTATATTGGTGATGTGATGGAGCAGGCAGAAGAAATGAAAGAGCTTTTGGGGCTGCCCAAATATGTATACCCAGCCTGTATGTTGGTTTTTGGACATCCTACCCAGCAGCAGAAGGAACGGGAGAAGCCAAAGCGGTTTGCACTTTCGGATATTGTTTGTGAAAATACTTACAAGGATAAAACCGGAGAGGAAATCCGTGGGATGTTCTCTGGAATGACAGATGGGAAAAGCTATGAAGAATGGATGGAAGCATTCTGGAAAAGAAAATATGAATCGGATTTTTCCAGGGAGATGAGCCGTTCGATGGAAGTTTATCTCAAGGATTTCCAAGGGGAGTGAGCTTGGTATGAAAAAGTATGTGACAGGAGGATTGGTCATTGCATGGATGATAATTATATTTCTTTTTTCCGCCCAAACTGCAACGGAATCTTCCAAAACCAGCCAGTCGGTCTCTTACCGGATTGCAAAGTGGCAGAATGATTTGTTTGGGCAGGAGAGAACAGAGGAAGAATTGCTCCAGCAGGCAGAGGGGATGCAGCTTGTGATTCGCAAAGGCGCCCATATGAGCGAGTATGCATTTCTGGCCCTTCTCCTTCTTTTTCATTTGGAATGTTATTCATTCAGCAAAAAGAAAACGATTCTTCTGGCATTGGGATGTACCGTGTGCTATGCGGCTACCGATGAATTTCATCAGCTCTTTGTGCCAGGTCGGGCAGGCAGGGTTACAGATGTGTGCATTGACAGTATCGGAGGTCTGGCAGGAGTGATTTTTTATACTATACTCAGCTTTTTCAGAAGAATTAAATCAGGTGAGTCCTGCAAGACATGTGACGGGTGATATGCCCCCTACTTTTCTGTGGGCTACTGCAGAGGATTCTTTGGTGCCAGTGCAGCATTCTCTTCGTATGTCTTATGCCCTTGCAGAAAAAAATATTCCCTTTGAGCTTCATATTTTTGAAAAGGGTTCTCATGGGCTGGCATTGGCTGACCAGTCTTCAGCAAGGACGCAGGGACAAATTAATTCAGACGTCGCAAAATGGGCTGGGTTAGCAGGAAATTGGCTGGAAAAGCGGTTTGCACTGCCAATGGAAGAATAATATCCTTACCCGCTGTTTATTCCCGCGAGCAATGAGCCAAGCAGCCGCGCTTGCGCGGATATTTGGCGAATGCCGCGAGGGTCAAATACCCCGTAGCTTGCTGCGGGGTATTTGACTCCCGGGAGCAATTAGACATACCCAGTCAACTTGCCGCGAGATATTTGATTTTTACATTTTTCTTACAATTTCCTGAATACTTTTTCCCAAGTTTCCGATATAATATTCGTTGGTATGATATGCGTAGGAGTGTGTAAAGGTAACGGCGGAAGAAAAGGACAGGATGTAGAATGATAAAAATTTTGATTGTGGAAGATGACGCTAATATTGCAAAGCTGATGGAGGCAACAGTGGCAATCGGCGGTTATGAAGGAATTGTGTGTAATAACGGAGCGGAAGCTTTTGAGAAGATAGAGCATGGAAATTATGATTTGATCCTTCTGGATGTAATGCTGCCAGATATGAGCGGTTTTGAGATTATGCAAAAGCGCACCAACACAGAAACACCTGTGATTTTCATTACGGCAAAGCAGGAATTGACCGATAAAGTGCGGGGGCTCCGCCTTGGGGCAGAGGATTATATTGTAAAACCTTTTGAGGCCATGGAACTGTTAGCGCGGATTGAGGTTATTCTGCGCAGGGTGAAGCGGACAGAGAATACATATTCTTATGGAACTATTTCTGTGAATGTGGAAGAGCATACCTGTAAATGTGACGGGGAGGAGGTTTACCTGACGCCCAAAGAATTTGAAGTCCTTGTGTTTTTCATTCAACACAAAGACGTTGCCATTTCCAGAGACCGCTTGCTTGCGGCAGTTTGGGGATTTGAGTACGAAGGAGAGACAAGAACCATTGATATTCACATTCAACAGCTCCGCAAAAAATTAAATTTGAAAGACAAACTGGTGACCATACCCAAGTTGGGCTATCGATTGGAAAGCGCAAAGGAGCAGTAGTATGAAATTATGGCAGAAAGTTTTCTTATATACGTTGATACTGGTGATGCTGGCGGTAAGCATGACCAGTATTTTGTTGTTAAAAAGTAGTTTTTCTTTTGCATTAAATCAGAAAAAACAGAGTGTATACAGTGAACATGAATTTTTGGTTACCAGCTTTAAGAGTATGATGATTACAGAAAGACTAAAAGAAAATGCGATTGTGCTGGAAGAAAAGAAGCTGCAAAAATTTATGGAGGATACTTTTGGGAAAAATGTTGGAGGCAGTGGAATTCTTTTTTGTAATGCACAGAATGAACAAGTTTACAGTAATCGGGAAATTTATGTGCCAACCGGACTGATGGAGGCGGTTCGGGATACGGGAAAAAGCTATATGCAGGTGGATGGCTACCAATTATATACGGCGTCCGCAGAAAGCATGGAGGGAAAAACCTATTACGTTGTGACAGAAAGTGATATTTCAGATGTGATGGAAATTCATGAGAATATGTTGTGGCAGATTCAAATTATCAGTATGGTATGCGCGGTGGTAATTGCGCTGATTTTACTGGTTGTGGTAAAGGTACTACTGAATCCATTAAAGAAGATTGATGAAGGCACCCGTTCTATTGCCCAGGGAAATTATCAGGAACGCATCCCAGAGCGGGGACATGATGAGCTTTCGGAGCTTGCTCATAATATGAACGCTATGGCAGAAGCGGTGGAGATCAATGTGCGGGCATTGGAGCATGTGGCAGAGGACCGGAAGCATTTCATTGACAATCTTTCCCATGAAATGAAAACACCTCTTACGTCGATTTTAGGATTTTCCGATTTATTGCAGATCAAAAAGGATATTACGGAAGAAAACAGGATTGAGTATGCAGGAATTATCAAATCTGAGGCAACCAGAATGCGGACTCTTTCTGGAAAATTGATGGAATTAATTACCGTAGGGGAAACGAATCTAGATTGGAAGCAGGAAGATATGAAGGAGCTTTTTTCTGAAATCGGAACTTCACTAAAAGTGATTACAGATAACAGAAATATGAATCTGGTCTGCCAGTCAGAACAGGGAAATTTGTGGGTGGATCGGGAATTGTTTAAATCATTGCTGTATAATCTTGTGGACAATGCTGTGAAGGCATCAAAAAAGGGCAGTAAAATTCAGGTAGAAGGGAATTTTATAGATGGGCAGTTCTGTATTGAAGTATCGGATGAGGGGGTAGGTATTCCTCAGGAGGAAATCGAGAAAATCACCCAGGCATTTTATATGGTGGATAAAGCCAGGAGCAGGGCCAACGGAGGAGCAGGGTTGGGGCTTGCTTTGTGTAAGGAGATTGTATCTCTCCATCAGGGAAATATGAAATTTGAAAGTCATCCGGGGCAGGGAACCCGGGTGCTAATTTCCATGAAAGGAGGCAGCTCATATGCGTAGAGTAAAATCAATGCTGTTAACAGTTGGCTGTGCAGGAATGATTCTGGGAGCTGGATATTTTGTCATTGTAAAGAGCGGGCAGAAGGTTCTGGAAAAGGAGCGGGTGTTGGAAGAATCCGTGTATGAAGATACCAGTTCCAATATTTTCTATGGGAAAATTGAAGAAAATATTGAATTATTTCCATGGAATTGTTATCCAGAGGAAGGAGAAGAAAAAATTCTGGGAGAGTATCCTAGATTTGGGGAATTGGTGTTGCAGGGCAATGACAAGAATATTGAGGAGGAATTAAAGAGCTTACAGGAATGGTATCTCTGCCAATTGATTGCCTGGGAATGTGATACCTCTATAGACAATGTGAGAAGCTGGTATACGAAGAATGAGACAAATATTATGGACCATATGGTTATGGTGGACAATTTTCAGAATGGATTCCTTTATTTTTATCAGGATATTTTGCAATTAGAGGAAAAACAGTTTCAGGTGCGGATTGCCTGTAATGAGTGGAATATCATAAGCTTTATATGTATGGAATACCGAAACGGACAGAAACGGGATTGGAATGTATGGGAACAGGGAAAAGAAAAGCTGGTTACAGTCTTAGAAAGCATGGAAGAGGAAATGAAAGAATATTTCGAGTATATGCTTGCTTTGCGTTATCAGGGGCTGATTGCTTTTTATGACGATAAAAGTGGAGAGTATTCCAATGCTTATTTGGAAGGATTTCACTGGTTGAAAGAGATTCTGAGAGGCAAACAGAGTGAGGATGTGTATATACCAGAGGAAATTCAATTAATTTTTGAAAAATTGGGGTATTATGCCAAGGAGCAGGCACAGGTGAGTCTATCAGACGATGTAGAGAAGGAAGAGCATAACGTGGAGAATGCTGAGCTTGACTATTCTTACCAGATTGTGGAATTAAAGAATATGATTTTACTGCTGATGCAGAGGGAACAGCAGACGCTGGGAGTATATTATGATCCCATTGCCCAGCGCTTTTGCGGCTATAATTTCTTTTATGAATATTAAATTTTTCGAAAGCATTTTGAAAAACAGTTGTGCTATTGGGTACTCTGGCTTATAATGAAACCATATTTCGGATGATAAATTTCGGAAGGAAAGAGGAGATAGAAGATGAGTGATACAGAAAAGTTTGATGATACAGATTTTCGAGAGGTGGTTACAGACACGAAGGGAGAAGCCAAGGATACAGAATCCGGTAACGGCACAGATATTTCACCGGTAGATGCCAAGGCTTCTGAACATGGTTCTTCGGCTAGTGTTCAGGGAGAGAATGGAGAAAATGAATATGAGGATATCTGTTATATCTGCCATCGCCCGGAAAGCAAAGCAGGCAAGATGATTAAGATACCAAATGAGATATGCATCTGTGCAGATTGCATGCAAAAAACCTTCGACAGCATGAATCATGTGGGATTTCCCATTGGAGATATGAGCAGTTTTGGGAATATGCCTAATATCAGCATGATTAATTTGTCCGATTTACAGAATATGGGCGTGAATATGATGCCAAGAAGCCAGAAATTGAAAAAGAAGAAATCTAAAGAAGAGAAGAAAGAAAAGCCTGTGCTGAATATCAAGTCTATCCCAGCCCCTCATAAGATAAAGGCAAGCCTGGATGAATATGTGGTGGGACAGGAACATGCCAAGAAGGTGATGTCAGTGGCTGTTTATAACCATTATAAGCGGGTAGGATGCGACATTCAGGATGGTGTGGAAATTGAGAAATCCAATATGCTGATGGTTGGCCCTACAGGAAGTGGGAAGACGTATATGGTACGGACCCTTGCAAAATTGCTGGATGTACCTCTTGCCATTGCAGACGCTACCTCCCTAACAGAAGCAGGCTATATTGGAGATGATATTGAAAGTGTAGTTTCCAAGCTTTTGGCCGCTGCGGATAATGACGTAGAAAGGGCGGAGCATGGAATTATTTTTATTGATGAGATAGATAAGATTGCTAAGAAGAAAAACACCCACCAAAGAGATGTAAGCGGTGAGAGTGTGCAGCAGGGAATGCTAAAGCTGCTGGAAGGAGCGGAGATTGAGGTCCCAGTAGGAGCAAACAGCAAGAATGCTATGGTGCCTCTTGCTACTGTGAATACCAGGAATATTTTGTTCATCTGTGGCGGTGCGTTCCCGGATTTAGAGGAGATTATTAAGGAGCGCCTGAATAAGAAGTCTTCCATGGGATTTCATGCGGATTTGAAGGATAAATACGATAAGGAGAAGAATCTTTTACATCGGGTGGAAGTGGAGGATATTCGTAAATATGGTATGATACCTGAATTCCTGGGGCGTCTTCCAGTGATTTTTGCATTGGATGCTTTGTCGGAGGATATGCTGGTGCGTATTTTGACGGAGCCCAGGAATGCGATTATAAAACAGTATAAGAAGCTGCTTGCCATGGATGAGGTGAAACTAGAATTTGAAGAAGCTGCCTTGCGTGCCATTGCTGAGAAAGCGAAGAAGAAGGATGTGGGAGCTAGAGCCTTGCGTGCCATTATTGAGGAATTTATGCTGGATATTATGTATGAGATTCCCAAGGATGATAATATCGGTATGGTAACCATTACCAGAGATTATATTGAGAATAAGGGAGGGCCAGTGATCCGTATGCGGGGGTGTCTGTCCTTAGAGGAAAAAACAAGAGCTTAAGATTTGTGATTTGAATATTTTTTCGGTTTTTTACATAATATGATAAAAAAGAAAAGAGCAGCTTATGGAATGTGAAGAAGCCGTATATTCAAATGATTATTATGATTTTATCTTAGAACATGTGCTGCAGAACAGGCCAGTCATCAAGGATTGTGTGCAAAAGATAAATGAAATATTTGAGGTTGCATATCTTCCCAGAAGCAGCAATTTGCTTTTGAATATTCAGAATTATGAATATACTTCAATTCCAAAATGTTATACCCTTATGGATGAGAGCGCTTTGGAAGCAAGTGGGATATTGAGGATTCAGAATCAGCCGGCCCTGTCCTTAAAGGGACAGGGCGTTTTGATTGGGTTTTTGGATACGGGGATTGACTATGAAAATCCAGTATTCCGTAACAGTGATGGAAGTACCAGAATTGCAGCAATTTGGGATCAGACAGACAGGAGCGGGACACCTCCAGAGAAATTCATTTATGGAAGCGAATATCTGGATAGACAGATTAATGAAGCATTGCAGTTGGCAAATCCAAGAGAGCTGGTGCCAGTGACTGACCCAGATGGACATGGCACTTTTATGGCCAGCGTAGCAGCCGGGACTCAGATTCCAGAGCAGGAATTTAGCGGCGCAGCTCCCTATGCCAGGATTGCGATGGTAAAGCTAAAGCCTGCCAAGGATTATCTGAGGGAATTTTTCTTTATTCCCAAAAGTGCGGAGGCATTTCAGGAAAATGATATTATGGCGGGGCTGCAGTACCTGAATCAGCTTGCGCAAAAGCTTCATATGCCTATGGTTGTCTGTTTTGGATTGGGAACAAATATGGGAAGCCATACAGGGGTGAGTCATTTAGCGTCTATGTTGAATACCATGACATTGCGTGTTGGCCGGGCGATTGTAACAGCTGCTGGAAATGAAGGGAATGAAAGACACCACTATTTTGGGCAGATGCAGGAGGGGCAGCCATACCAAAATGTGGAAATCAGCGTAGGAGAAAGGGTAGAAGGATTTTATGTTGAGCTTTGGGCCAGGGCGCCTCAGCGTTTTATTGTGGAAATTATTTCTCCCACTGGAGAACGGATGCCCAGTGAATATATTTTATCTGGAGGAAGGGAATATCGGTTTCTTTTTGAAAATACCAAGGTAACCGTGGATTACAGAATTACGGGGATTTTAGATGGAGCACAGGTGATATATATGCGCTTTGAAAATCCTTCCCAGGGATTGTGGAATATTCGGGTGTTTCCAGAAGCAGATATGGCAAGTGTATTCAATATGTGGCTGCCTATGAAGGAAATGGTATCGGGCGAGGTATTTTTTGTCCGGTCTAACCCAGATACTACCGTTACGGTTCCTGCTACTTCCATTGTTCCAATCAGCGTTGGAGCTTATGATGTGAGGGATAATAGTATTTATTTGCGTTCTGGCAGAGGATTTACCCCCAACGGATTGGTGAAACCAGATTTGGTGGCTCCAGGCGTAGGCGTCTTTGGTGCAGGACAGAGGAATCAATTTACCACCCGGGATGGCACCAGCGTTGCAGCAGCCATTACATCAGGTGCGGTGGCATTGGTACTGGAATGGGGCATTGTCCGAGGAAACTATACAACAATAACCAATAATGAGATTAAAAACGTGTTAATTCGGGGTGCGGCCAGAGACAGTAAAAGAATTTATCCCAATAAGGCATTTGGCTGGGGTAGGTTGGATTTGTACCAGGCTTTTGAGGATTTCCGCATTCAGTAGAGAGAGGAGACAGGAGATGAATTATGCTGTGGTTGTGGCAACTGTGTTTGCCGGAGATTTTTTTCTAAAAGAGCATATGGAAAAACAAAGAGATTTGAAAGAACAGACAGAACTTTGCAGGGGCAGAGTGACAATAAAAAAATACTATAACAAAGGAGCTGCATTGAACTTTATGGAGCAGCGCCCAGAGATTGTAAAGAAAACCTGTGGGGTTATACTGATATTTTTGGGGATTCTATGGTATCTTCTGCTTCGCAAGAAGGCAAATCCTGGTCTAATGCTGGGCTTAAGTCTTGCCATTGGCGGAGGCGCCAATAATTTTTATGACAGGGTAAAGAAAGGATATGTAGTGGATTATTTTAGCTTTCGTACACCTTGGAAGCGGTTGAATCAGATGATATTTAATCTTTCCGATCTATGTATTTTTCTGGGAAGCTTACTGATTGTGCTGTTTGGGAAGGATTTGTAGAGAAGCGGTGTGAAATGAATGGAAACCTGCGAGAAAAAGAACTGCTGTATCCATAGGAATGAGCGGATACAGCAGTTCTTTTTTAATCAATTGTAATTCCTCAATATCTTATATCATAATAAAAAACCGAAATTTCTATATTATAGACAAAGGTACGTTGCAAAAACACTGATTAAATTAACGAACTACAGTTACGTTTACAGCCTGAGGTCCTTTGGAACCTTCAGTAACATCAAATTCTACAGAAGCACCTTCTTCTAAAGACTTGAAACCTTCCATATTCAATCCAGAATAATGAACAAATACGTCATTTCCAGCTTCATCAGAGATAAAACCGTATCCTTTTTGGTTGTTAAACCATTTTACTGTACCTTGCATGTCAAGTACCTCCAAAAAATAATATATGCTATATGTGTTTAAAGCATGGGACTATAGTAACACATAATACTGGAAAAGTAAAGGAATATTACAGAAAAATTAAAAAAATTGTAATATTTCTATGCTTGACAATAGTTTCGTCCGTTTTCTCCCGATTTCATTGTTTACTCGTCAATACTATAATTGGGAGCTTCCTTGGTAATATGAATATCATGGGGATGGCTTTCCTTGAGGGAAGCAGCGGATATTTTCATAAATTGTCCAGTTTCTTTCAAAACCTCTACATTAGAAGCGCCACAATATCCCATACCTGAGCGAAGACCGCCGATTAATTGGAATACCGTATCTTCTACAGTTCCTTTGTAAGCAACCCGGCCTTCTACTCCTTCAGGAACCAGTTTTTTGGCATCCTGTTGGAAATAGCGGTCTTTGGAACCATTTTCCATAGCAGCCAAAGAGCCCATGCCCCGGTATACTTTATACTTTCTGCCTTGATATAATTCAAAGGTTCCAGGACTTTCATCACAGCCTGCAAAAATACTTCCCATCATGCATACATTAGCTCCAGCGGCAATTGCTTTGGTCATGTCGCCAGAATATTTGATACCACCGTCTGCAATAACAGGAATGCCATATTCTTTTGCTACATGGTAACAATTCATAATAGCAGTCACTTGGGGAACACCGATACCTGCAACCACACGTGTGGTACAAATGGAGCCAGGTCCAATGCCCACCTTTACTGCATCTACACCAGCTTCAATCAGGGCCTTGGCAGCTTCTCCAGTTGCAATATTTCCGGCAATTACCTGTAAATCAGGATAAGTGGATTTAATTTGTTTTACAGCGTCCAGAATGTTTTTGGAATGTCCATGGGCAGAATCAACGACGATAACGTCTACTTTGGCATTGACAAGGGCGTCTACTCGATCCATCATGTTATCGGTGATACCCACTCCGGCTCCGCACAGAAGCCTTCCCTGAGCATCTTTGGCAGACAAAGGATATTTGATTTGTTTTTCAATATCTTTAATGGTAATCAAGCCCTTGAGATTGAAATTCTCATCTACAATTGGAAGTTTTTCTTTCCGGGCTTTTGCAAGAATTGTTTTTGCTTCTTCCAGAGTAATCCCTTCCCGGGCAGTTACCAGATCGTCGGATGTCATGGATTCTTTGATTTTTTTGGAGAAATCTTCTTCAAATTTCAAATCACGGTTGGTGATGATGCCTACCAGCTTTCCATTTTCTGTGACAGGCACACCGGAAATCCGAAATTTGGCCATTAAGTTGTCCGCATCTTGTAGCGTATGTTCGGGAGAAAGGGAAAATGGATCGGTGATAACGCCGTTTTCAGAACGTTTTACCTTATCAACTTCTTCCGCTTGCGCTGCAATTGACATGTTCTTGTGAATGATGCCGATACCGCCCTGACGCGCCATGGCAATTGCCATTCTGTGTTCTGTAACAGTATCCATGCTTGCGCTCATCATAGGAATATTTAGCCGGATGGTTTTGGTTAAGTTTGTAGACAAGTCCACCATGTTCGGTGTAACTTCTGAATATGCAGGAACTAATAATACGTCGTCAAATGTGATTCCTTCGCCGATAATTGTGCCCATTTTTTTCCTCGCTTTCTTTGGATTTGTCGTTTACTATTTTATTGTTATTCCCACGATTTTATCAAAAAAAAAACAGGCTGTCAATGCCTGAAATTCGAACTGTTACACGAGTTTTGCAATTACCGGTAATTGTTTCATAATCCCGAAGATATGTTGTCTCCTTGACTTGTGTTTGAATTTAGAATAAAATAGAACCACAAAAATAGAAGGAGGGAGCTAAAGTGGATGCAGTAACAAAATTAAAATCTTATACCATAGAAGATATTTATAAATTGCCGGATGGAGAACGAGCGGAATTGATTGATGGAAAGATATATTATATGGCTCCTCCGAATTTACATCATCAAAGGATAAGTGGCAAATTATATCAGAAAATAGCAAATTATATTGACAGCAAGGATGGAAAATGCGAAGTTTTGGCAGCTCCCTTTGCTGTGTTTTTAAATGAAGATGATATAAATTATGTGGAACCAGATATTTCAGTTATTTGTAATTTGTCCAAGTTAGACGATAAAGGATGCCATGGTGCGCCAGATTGGATTATTGAAATTGTTTCTCCTGGGAATAAACCAATGGATTATTTTACAAAATTGTTTAAATATCGGGCAGCACAGGTTCGAGAGTACTGGATTGTGGATCCAATGAAAAAGATGGTTACAGTATATAGATTTGAGAAAGAAACAATGGAGGAGTATTTTTTTGGTGAAGAAATTCCTGTTGGAATTTATGAAGGATTTTCAATAAAGGTAACTGAAAGGTGAGATTTTATCAGGAAACAGCAGATGATACAAGTAAGAGAGGAAAGCTTCAATGGGAAATACAGTGGTTACTCTGAAAAAAGGAGAGGGAAGAACCATCAAATCTGGTGGTATGTGGATTTATGATAATGAAATAGATTCTATTATGGGAAATTTTGCAGATGGGGATATTGTGCTGGTACGTGATTTTGACGGTTATCCCATGGGACAAGGGTTTATCAATTCCAATTCTAAAATCCGTATCCGTATGATGACACGGAAAAAGGATCAGGAAGTGGATGGTGATTTTATAAAAATGCGTGTTAGGAATGCTTGGGAATATCGGAAGAAAACCGTAGACATCAGTTCTTGTCGGGTGATTTTCGGAGAGGCAGACTGGCTGCCAGGATTGGTGGTGGACAAATTTTCCGATGTCTTAGTGGTACAGTCTCTGGCTCTAGGCATTGACCGGTGGAAGGAAGAGATTATTTCAGATTTGAAAGAATGCATGGAGGAGGATGGAATTGAGATTCGGGGTGTTTATGAGCGCAGTGATGCAAAGGTGCGCAGACAGGAAGGCATGGAATTGTACAAAGGATTTCTAGGACCGGAATTTGATACCAAGGTGGAGATTTTGGAAAATAGCGTTCATTACCTTGTAGATGTCAAAGAGGGACAGAAGACAGGATTTTTTCTGGATCAGAAATATAATCGCAAGGCCATCCAGAGGCTATGCAAAGATGCAAAGGTTCTGGATTGTTTTACCCACACAGGCTCTTTTGCTTTAAATGCCGGGATAGGAGGGGCAGCTTATGTGCTGGGTGTGGACGCCTCCCAGCTTGCGGTGAATCAGGCAAAGGAAAATGCAGTGTTAAATGGATTGACAGAACAGGTAGAATTCATCTGTGCAGATGTGTTCGAGCTGCTGCCAGAATTGGAGCGGAAGGGAGAAGTCTTTGATGTGGTAATTTTAGATCCTCCGGCCTTTGCCAAATCCAGAAATTCCATTAAGAATGCAGTGAAAGGATACCGGGAAATCAATCTGCGCGCCATGAAATTAGTAAAGGAAGGAGGATATCTTGCCACTTGCTCCTGCTCTCATTTTATGGATGCAGAGCTGTTTGCAAAGACCATCCATCAGGCGGCTGCCAATGTACATAAGCGGCTTCGGCAGGTGGAGTTTAAAACTCAGGCGCCGGATCATCCCATTTTGTGGGCGGCAGAAGAATCCTATTATCTGAAATTTTATATTTTCCAGGTATGCAGTGACTTTTAACTTGCAATAAGGAGGAAATCAGTGAATATATTAACGGCGGAACATTTAAAGAAGGCTTACATAGCAGAGCGTATCTTATTAAAGGATGCAGCCTTCAGTCTTCAAGAGGGTGAAAAAGTAGGCGTAATTGGTGTCAATGGCATGGGAAAATCTACGTTGCTGAAAATTATTGCAGGTGTAGAGGAGGCGGATGAAGGAACTGTAATCATCGGAAACCATGTGAAAATAGCTTATTTGGAGCAAACGCCTTTGCTGGAACATACCGATAGTATTTTGAAATCTGCATTGAAGGGGCTGGATACCCAGGATGGAGTGATGGAAGGAAAAGCAAGATCCATGCTGCATCAATTGGGTTTTTCAGATGTATCCCAGCCTGTAAAATACTTGTCTGGCGGGCAGAAGAAGCGGGTAGCATTGGTGAATGTGCTGTTGCAGCCTGTGGAAATTTTGATTTTGGATGAACCAACCAACCATTTAGACAGTGAGATGTCTGGATGGCTGGAGGAGTACTTGATGAGATTCCGAGGAGCGGTTGTGATGGTGACCCATGACCGATATTTTTTGGATCGGATTGTAGAGCGGATTGTGGAAGTGGAACATGGGAGTATCTATAGTTATCCTGGAAATTACGCAGATTACGTGGCAATGAAAATGCAGAAGCAGAATATGGAACAGGCAAGCCAGAGGAAACAAAAGAGCATTCTCAAAAAAGAGCTTGCCTGGTTGGCCAGAGGCGCAAGAGCCCGTTCCACCAAACAGAAAGCCCATATTCAGAGGATTGAAGATATGCTGGCTTTGGATGGTCCTATTGAGGAAAAGCGGGTGGAGATGTCTTCGGCATTTTCAAGAATGGGGAAAAAGACCATTGAGGTAAAGGAAATTTCAAAATCCTATGGAAAACAGAAACTGATTGAGGATTTTACGTATATTTTTTTAAGGGGAGACCGGATTGGGATTATCGGTCCCAATGGATGCGGAAAGTCTACGTTGTTGAAAATAATTTTGGGTCAGGCGCTTCCAGATAAAGGCAGCATAGAATTAGGAGAGACCATCAAAATCGGTTATTTTTCTCAGGACAATTCTCATATGGATGAAGCCATAAGAGCCATTGACTATGTAAGAGAAGTGGGGGAATATGTAGATACCGGAGATGGAAAAATGAGTGCATCCATGCTAATGGAGCGTTTTTTGTTTGATGGTAATATGCAGTGGACGCCTGTGGGAAAATTATCTGGCGGTGAGCGTAGAAGGCTGTATCTTTTAAGGGTATTGATGGGTGCGCCTAATGTGCTGATTTTAGATGAGCCCACCAACGATTTGGATATTCAAACATTAACCATATTGGAGGATTATCTGGATTCTTTTGATGGAATTGTAATTGTAGTGTCCCATGACCGATATTTTTTGGAACGTTTGGTAACAAGAATTTTCGCTTTTGAAGGAGAAGGATGTTTGCAGCAGTATGAAGGCGGTTATTTGGATTACCTGGGGACAGCAAAGGAACGTCGTGCAAAGGAAGAGAAGTCAGATTCTTTTGGAGAAGCAAAGAAAAATAGAAAGGAATCTCCAAAAGGAAAACCTAGATATGGCGAAAAAAAATTAAAGTTTACTTTTAACGAGCAAAGGGAGTATGACATCATAGAGGGAGAAGTAACAGCGTTGGAAGAGAAGCTAGAGGCTTTGGAAGGGGATATGATGGCGCATGCCACCAATTCTGTCCGATTGTCTGAGCTGTCAGCGCAAAAGGAACAGATCGAAAAGAAGTTAGAAGAGAAGATGGATCGATGGGTATATTTGAACGAGCTGGCGGAAAAGATAAAGGCTTCCAAATAGCCAAAAACATTTGGGTTAGAAGCTGTGTAATTACCTAAGAATGGCACAGGTAGCAGGAGGAGATATGGATACAAAATTTCAAAAGAAACATGAGTCGGATATGACAAAGAAGGAAAGACGGGAGTTAGAGCGTGAAAAATTAGCGTCCATGAATGGAAAAGAAAAGCTGGAATATATTTTGACTTATTATAAGCTTCAGATTGGGTTGGTACTGGGTGCAATTTTATTAGTAGTGGGAGTTGTCAAGTGGATAGATAGTTTTTTTGATGAGACTGTGCTGTATGCAGCAATTGTGAATGGAAGGAATCTGGAAGAAGGAATGATGGAGGAATTTCAGGCTTACCGAGGGGATGAGAACCGACGTCATAAATATATCCTGGACACTTCTATTGCGTTCCAAGAACAGGATGGCTCAGGCGAAATGGATTATGCTACCGCAACAAAAATGCTTACCCTGGTAGGGTCCAGCGCCACAGATCTTTTTATTTGTCCGGAAAGTGTTTATGAGAAATATTCCCAGGAGGAAGATTTTCTGGTTCCGGTGGAGCAGCTTTTGGGGGAAGAATTTGTGGCTTCTCATGAGGATATCTGTGAAAAAGACGCGGTTCGGGTGGAAAAGAGTGAGATTTTAGAGAGATATGGGTATCAGAGCCAGGAAGCGGCATATTTGATTGTATTTCAGTATTCTTCCAATCACGAAGCGGCAGCAGATTTTGTAAAGTTTCTGATGGGAGAGAATTTGACAGGAAATGGAGAAAAAAGTAAAGAAAATTAAAACAAATGCAATCCATATGTTGAAGAAACATATGGTATATTTTTCTTGTTATGGATGGTGGGTTGTGCTATATTAAACTTAAAGATGAAGCAGGAAAAAAGGCTTCTAAGTAGTTGGATAATTAAAAAATCTAGAGGTGGTCCTATGGGAAACGATGAGAAAAAGACGATTGTTTATACTGCACAATCAAAATATTATTATTTTGCAAAGCAGATGATTACAAAATATGTCCTGGAACATGATGCGATTCCTTTGAACCCCTTCAATAACTGGTCTTATTTTATGAATGACATGGTAGAACGCGATTTAGTGATTCGTGCAAATGCTAACCTGATTTTTATCAGTGATGAGATATGGTCTTTTGGCCCTATTGCAGATGGCGTTTTGGCTGAAATACGTGTTGGAATGGCATCTGGAAAGAGGATTCGTTTTTTTTCAGTAGGAAAATCCTATTGTGAGATTCAGGAAATTGGAAAAGAAGAATTGGTATTCGAGACGGAACTATTGGAGAAGGAAAGCCGGGAAAATATACTAGAAGAGTTATTTGGAATATGATTTTGCTGCTGTATGTATACACTCTGGGGATGGAATGGAGATAAAAATGAAAAGGTTGGATGTTGTGATCGTAGGCGCAGGAGCCGCGGGAATTGCATGCGGCAGGAGGCTTTTAAGCAAAGGAAAATGTAATTTTATGATATACGAAAAAGGGCATTCTTATGAGGAACGTTATTGCCCTGTGGATTATGGTAAAGAATGTGGGAAATGTGGCGGTTCCTGTAATGTGATTTCAGGCTTTGGTGGATGTATTCATTACGGGGATTCTGTGAAGCTGTCTGTGTATCCCAGTGGGAAACGGCTGTATCAGCTTTTGGGAAAAGAGGCATATGATTCCTGTCAGGAGTTTGCAGAGAAGTCTTTTTTTGGAAATGAGCAGTTGATGTTTGAAATGACAAAAGGCAGCCAGATTACTTCTATGGATGTGAAGGATTATGAAATTTCTGCTCTAAGCAGTAAGCAGGTAAAAAAAGTATTGCAGGATAATTTTGTTTATCTAAAGGCGCACCAATGCATTTCATTAGAAACGACAGTAAAGAAAATAGAAAAGATAAAAAAAGGTTTTTATTTGACTGTGCAGAGGGAAGACGAAGAAGAAACCCTCTATGCTGAAAAAATTGTTATTGCCACTGGAAGAGTTGGAGTGGCTTGGTGGAAGGAGGCGATAGCGTCTTTGGGAATAAAAGCGGAGCCTCCAATTATATCCTTGGGATTTCGATTTGAAATGGACAAAAAGTATCTGGTGGAAATTGGAAAATCCCATCCTGATTTAAAGCTACGTTTTGTGAAGGAAGGACAAAAGTTCAAAACCTTTTGCTTCTGCGCTGGGGTGCATGGGGGAAAGCTAAAATGTGAAAATTATGGAGACTTTACCTTATTGGATGGACATATTTTGATGGAAGAGGATGAGGAAAGTAAATTTGCTAATTTTGCACTGTTAATGCAGTTAAAGAAGAATGGGGAACGGATGACGTATGAGCAAGTGCTTTTAAAATATGTAATGCGTTATCAAACGCTGAGTGGCAATTTTGGGATGCCAGTGTTCCAGAGCTATGCTTCTTTCAAAAGGAAGGGAACATCCCCAGAAGAAAATGGGACAAGCCTAACCAATGCCAGATGGGGTCCTGTGTGGAGAATTTTGGATGAGAGGGAGCATATAGCATTTTGTCAGGTTGCAGACGAAATTTTCCAGTGGGTTATGGAATGGAACGGGCTGGGGAGGGAGGAGACAGAAGCTTTTGAGAAAAGAATCCATGTTTTGGGGATAGAGATTGAATCTTTATGGGATACAGTGTTACTGGATAAAAATATGATGACGACGGTGGAAGGCTTATATGTAATTGGTGATTGCGCAGGGATTGCGCAGGGGATTATGCCTGCAACAATCTCAGGTATATATGCAGCGGAGAGGTTATAGATTAATTAATGGGGGAAGACAGGCTCATAGCGCTTGATACAAGGATCTGCAGGCGGGCTTCTTGCTCTGATTGGAAAGAAGGAATCGGGATGAGTGAAAAGAAGTTAGAATTGGCAATGGATAGTAAAGAGGCAAATAGAAGATACCAGTATATTCAAGAGTTGAATGATGCATATCTGCAAAAGATAATAATTATAGGGACTTGGCGGAAAGTGAAGTTTCTATTTTTATTACAACAAATTATGATACATTTTTAAATAAGGTGGACCCACAGTGTGATTCTTACGATATTGATGGGCTGAAAGATCAAGCCAATGCAAACTTTTTCAGTAGGAGTGAGAAAAGGAAAAGAGTGCTTTATTTACACGGACATGTGAACAAGGAATCTTCCATTATTATAACGAAAAAGGCAGTAGAAGAAATTTATCGCAATGAAAAATGGATTTCTGTTTTTCAAGGATTGTTGAATAACTATCATATTTTATTTTTAGGTGTTTCCTTTTCCGATGAATATTTGCGGAAATTTCTTTCCAAAAATGTGGAAAATACGAAGAATAGTTATTTTGTCATAACCAGTGAAAATGTGGAGAAATATATTGAGGATTTGGGCGGAACGGTATATTTTTATTCCTGCAACGAGGAGGATTTTCATGGAAAGGAATACCAGGCGGTATTTAAAAACGATATACAGGTTCTGATGCAGTGCAAAATTGGAGAGGAATCCCGCAGAGGCTATATCGTGAACCAAATAGGTTTGGATTTTCCTGACACGGAAACAGATGAGGATAAGGAAATGTTTAAAAAATTTCAGACAGTTCGATGGAAGGAGATGGGGAAAGAATATACTTTTTATAAGGATGAGAGCATTTTGATTAAGGATGCCCAGGTATATGGCGTAGAAGTGCATGTTTCTGGTTTTTGCTTTTTTGATGATCGGCTTTTAATGGAAAAAAGAAGTGAAAAAGCAGCGATTGCTTCCGGCATGGTTGCGCCTGTAGGTGGGCGTATGCGCCCTGGGGAAGATTTTACTCAGGCATTGGAACGGCATTTTCGGGAAGACTGTAACTTGTTGATTGCTGAGGCCAGGGTATGTAACACCTTTAAGACATTTAATGCGAATGTGCCTGGAGTAGCTTTTTTATGTAATAGCAGCGGCATTTATAAAAAAGCTGGGAAGCCCAAGGTGAATTATGCTTTATATACAAAGGAAGAGCTATTGGAGATTCATGAGGAAGGGAAATTGGCCTGCACAAAGGAACTGCTTTTGGAGGCTTTTGCCCAGAAGCAGAAAATACGGAAAAAGACAATTAAGCTTCGGATTGTATTGTGGTCTAATTGCTGCTATAACTGTCAGGGTTGCCACCATGAGAATCTGAGCAATACTTCTGTTGTCTATCATAGCGATGCTGTTCTGGAAAATTTAAAAAAATTGGAAAGTTTATTTGATGTCAGGCAGATTACGATCACAGGCGGTGAACCGATGCAGGATATTGACCAGCTAGAAGCGTTACTAAAAGAAATTGACAGGTATTTTCCAATGACGGATGTTGCGGTTATCACCAATGGCGAAAGGCTGAACAAGGAAGTAATTGAAAAATTTGCCAAATATAATGTCCGTTATAAAGTGAGCTTGTATGGATATGATAATGAATCCTTTGAAGCCTATACAGGTTGTAAAAACTACAGAAAGAAGGCTTATCTTGTCTCCTTTATCCAGAAGCTGCAGCTTTTAAATGAACGCAAAATCCGATTTACTGTTAATATACCAGTTCACAAATATATTATTTCCGGTTTGCGGCTTCTCTTAGAAGATGAATGTATGCAGGAGGTCTTGCTGAGGCAGAATTCACAAGTAAAAATCATTGATATGGTGAAGCCTAGAAATGAGGACGGGGATCTTTTTCAGGAACTGTATGTCCCTATTCAGAATGCGGAGCAGGGATTATTGGAGGTAGACACTACATGTGTGTCTTCCAGCTATGAAAAGCTGAAAAGTAATTTGAATTTTTTTGTGTATCCTTGTAAGGAATGCGAGGGGGAAAATGCGGAGTGCTTTGAAAACTTTGCGTTGACCCTTGAGCCAAATGGAAAACTATTGGTCTGCAAAAATGCGGTGGAACATCTTAAATTCGATGGGAAGAGCTTTACAGAATTTTTAAGTGGGAAAGGCATTGAAGTGGAACTTGCGGAGTACAATAAGGAATATGGAGGTTGATACAGATAGAGTTTAGAAAAAGCGGCAGAGGAGCGGACAAGGCTGGATGAAAAGAATTGCATCCAGCCTTGTCCGTTCTTGGTTTTATTTTATATAATAATTGTTGACAAATAATATTATATGGTATATAGTATTAAATATCAAATAATAATGATTATAAAATAGTAAGGAGTGATGGCATGGTATTTAACACAGGTGCAGCTCTTTTAGACGCAATCGTTCTTGCGGTTGTATGTAAGGAAGAGGAGGGCACATATGGTTATAAAATCACCCAGGATGTACGACAGGCCATTGATGTATCGGAATCTACCCTTTATCCGGTGCTGCGGCGTCTACAGAAGGATGACTGCCTGGAGGTCTATGATGTAGAATGCGGGGGCAGGAATCGAAGGTACTATAAGATAACGGAAAGGGGCAACGCACAGTTAAACCTATACCGTACAGAATGGGTCAATTATTCTTCTAAAATTACAATGTTATTTTCGGGAGGAGAGGCAGAATGAGCAGAGAAAAATTTATGAGGCAGTTGGAGCAACTGCTGTTGGATGTATCGGAAGAAGAGAAGCAGGAGGCATTATCCTACTATCGAAGCTATTTTGAAGATGCAGGAATAGAAAATGAAGAGCGGATTTTAAAGGAGCTGGAATCACCAGAGAAGGTTGCTGCTACCATTAAGGCAGATCTTGGAATGGAGCAGCCAGGCGTAGGAGGTGAGTACACAGAGCGGGGATTTGAGGACAGCAGGTTTGCCCAGAAGAATCCAGTAGATATCAGAAAAACCACAAGTCATCAGCAATCCCAGAGCCAGGGGCAGTCGTTTGGTCAGGGATATTCTAAGGCGGAGAGAAGGTATGACTATGAGGATAAGAAGCAGCAGTCTGGTTATAGCAATGGATCTGCTAACAGCGGAGATGGGCGGTCTACTTATGGTGGACGGACTGGTGTGGAGATTCTTTTGATTGTAGCCATTGCAATTATTACCAGTCCAATTTGGCTTGGACTTGTAGGCGGAGTAGGCGGTGTGCTATTAGGTCTTGCCATTGCTGTTGTATGTATTGCAGGCTCTCTTTATGTTGCAGGCATTGCGTTGTTTGGCTTAGGAATTGGTCAGATTGTAACCGGAAGCCTAGCGATTGGATTTGCGTTGACAGGAACAGGACTTTTGATCTTGGCTTTGGCAGTTTTGTCTACCGTACTTTCTGTCTGGGTATGTGGGAAATTAATTCCCTGGATATGCCGTTTGATTGGAAGATTATGGAATAGTATATTTGCTGGAAGGGAGAGAATGGTATGAAGAATTTTACAAAAATAGCGTTGGTTTTTGTGCTGGTTCTTGTGATATTGGGAAGTGTATTGTGCGCGGTAGGAATGGGCATTGGATTCACATTTTCAGATTTTCTGGAGGAGGTGGATGCTGGGGAATTTTCTATTGGGCCGATTGAGGGAATACCTTTTATCCGCTATGGAAATAATGATTTTGAATGGGACGATGAGAGTGTGGGCTGGGATAGCAAAGAAGATGAGGATTTCACCTTTTCCTGGAAGGATATTAAGAAAATTGAGATGGAGCTTGGCAGCAGCGGTGTGAATATTATAGAAAGTGACAGGGAGGATCCTGAAAACGTTCATTTGAAAATAGAATATCGTAATAGAAATCATAAACACAGGATAAAAGCCGATCTGTCTGGCGATACCCTGGAAATTGAAAGTAATCGCAATGGATATAACTGGAGAAATGACAGCGCCAGAGTTACCTTGGAGCTTCCCATGGAACTGATGAAGGATCAGAAGCTGGAAGAAATCAGTCTGGAACAGGAAAGTGGATATATAAATGTGGAAATACCATTGACAGCACGAAAAATTAGTATTAATGTAGGAGCAGGGAAGTGTGAGAGTTCTGAAAAACTCACTGCCCAAAAAGAGATGTCCATGGAAGTGGATGCCGGAAAAATGGACCTGGAAGAGTTGGAAGCAGAGGAGCTTAAGATAAAGGGAGGGGTAGGTGACTTTACGGCGGAATTGATTCAGGCAGAAAAGTTTGACATCGAAGGCGGAGTCGGCAGAATTGAAGTCACAGTTGCTGGAAAAGAGACAGATTACAGTTATGATATTGAATGCGGAGTTGGACGTGTGGAAATTGGTGATAGTAATTATAGTGGACTTGGATCTAGCAAGAGTATAGAGAACCCAGGTAGTAAGGAAATGCAGATTGAATGTGGGATCGGGAATGTAGGAGTATATTTTGAGAATGAGTGACAGCAGAGACTGCTGTTGAGCATAATATTATTTTTGTAGAAAGAAGGAGTGAATATGGAACCAAAGAGATTATTTAAGTCAAGGAAGAATAGAGTGATTTGCGGTGTATGCGGAGGTGTTGGAGACTATTTCAACATTGACCCAACAATTATTCGTCTCTTGTTTGTACTATTGGGATGTACCACAACTGGAGTTTTTGTGTACCTGATTGCGGCAGTGATTATGCCGGAAGAATACTAGTATCATTCACACGAAATGATTCCCCGAAAACCCTTTGGTTTTTCGGGGAATTTTGGTGAGAGATTATTTTTTTACATAAAGCATGTCAACATTCATAATATGGGTGACCAGCCATTTGGTCAGAAATCCCAACAGTTCTTCAGCAGTTTCGTTCTGGGCGGTAAAATCATCTCCCAAAGAATCGAAGTCAAACTCCAGCAGCTTATCTTCAAACTTACGGTGCAGGGCAATGTGTTCCTCGATCCCTGCATAGTTTATGCTTCTTTGATATTCCTCTTCGTGGGCAAAATGTGTCCTGGTATAGTTGATTAGTTCAGAAATTAAATGTATCAGGGTATTGGTTTTGTCCTGAAGAAAATCATCATTCAGCAGTTGGTAGGTCTCCTCAGCCAGTTCAAATAATCTGGTATGTTCCTGGTCAATAGTGCTAATTCCAGTATAATATTCTGGTTTCATCTCATACATAGCATAATCTCCTTACTATAATGTAATCCTGATAAGCAATTGCCTAATATAATTGCTATCATTATTATAGCGAATTTTAAAGAAAAGTAAAGTCTGCAATGTTATACTCTGCGTGTTTTTCGGTAATATTCCATGGGTGTCATACCGCATTCCTTTCGAAACATTTTAAAAAAGTGATTATAGCTGCTGAATCCACAGAGCTGGCAGACGTCACGGACCGATAATCCCTGTAGGAGATACTTCTTGCTCAAATCAATTCGGGCCCTTGTAATGTAAGAATGCAGGGTAAGTCCTGTACTCTTTTTAAATTCTCTGGAAATATGTTCTCCAGAAATAAAAAATTCCTCTTCCAGTCTTTTCAGAGAAAGATCTTGTGTCAAATGTTGGCTGATATATTCAAAGACATCATCAATCATCAGCATATTTTTCTGATGGAACTGGTGTACCTGGTCGCTTTGGATACAAGTACGTAGAAACAATACTAGAAAAGTAGTAAACAGACTTTTTTCGTATAATTCTGTTCCAAACTGGATCTCAATTGCCTGTACCGTCAACCCTTCTGTGGAATCGGATGTCATTGCACCGGCAGAAGAACAGAAAAAAGTACTGGTTATTGGCGGTGGACCAGCAGGGATGGAAGCAGCTTATACTGCTAAAATGCGGGGACATGAGGTGGTTCTCTGTGAGAAAAACCAGGAGCAAAACCAAAAGAAATTGAAGCTTTCCAAGGATTTAAGCAGACGATGACGGCAGATGAGGTTTTGTCTGGCAAAGGATTTCCAGGCCGGAAGGTGGTTATTCTTGGTGGGGGATCCGTAGGCTGTGAAACTGCAGATTACCTAGCTCCTCTGGTGGACGACAGATTTCCAGCAAACCGGGATGTGACAGTTATCGAAATGACAGATACATGGATGGCTGGAGAAGGTGGAGCAGCCAAGAGTGTGCTGATACAACGGTTGCTTCGAAAGGGCGTTAAGCTTCAGTTAAACAGTACAATCAAAAAGGTAGACGAAACTACGATTACTTATGAAAAAGAAGGAAAAGACCATGTAATTGACGATGCTGACACACTGATATTTGCGGTAGGATATGCCCCGGTTCCAGTGGATTGCAGTTATGCCCATGTTCTGGGAGACTGTGAGAAAGTAGGAAATTTAAAAGACGCCATTGCAGCCGCCTATGATTTTGCAAAGACCTTATAAATTTATATGAGTTTTACAATTGCCTAAAATATTACAATACAAAAGGAGAACAAATACTATGGGAAAAAAATTATTAGAGCCAATTCAGGTAGGCGGCATGACATTGAAAAACAGAATTATGTTTCCTCCTCTGACCACCGGTTATGAGGAACGGGACGGTTCCATCGGTCCCCGGAGTTTAAGTTTTTATGAACGTTTGGCCAAAGGTGGAACGGCATATATCGTAATCGGTGATGTTGCACCTGTCCGTACCGCTTCCCCAACCCCTATGTTTTATGAAGACAGCCAGATTCCAGCATTCCAAAAACTGGCTGACGCTCTGCATGTCCATGGCAGTAAGCTAGCCTTGCAGATTTTTCATCCAGAATATGATGTTCAGGGAGTAGGACGGTTGATTATGGGTGCAAACATGGTTCGGAAAGCCGCTGCAGATGCACAGGCTGCCGGAAATGAGGAAGAGTGTCAAAAGCAGACCGCCCTCGCAGAAAAAACAACGAAAGAAGCCATTGCCTTTGCAAAGCTTCTGGAAGAGGCAGGGGTAGATATGATTCAGGTGGCGCAAGCAAACCATACCGGAAATATGGGAGAGACCATACCGCCTATGGGAGATGTTTCTTACAATTGGACGCTTCCCACTGCCAAGAAAGTAAAAGCTGTTGTTTCTATTCCAGTTGCTACGGTGGGAAGAGTTGTTACCACAGAGGCTGGGGAGCGGATTTTGGAACAGGGAGAGGCCGATGTGATTGGATACGGAAGGTCGCTGCTGACAGATCCGGATATTGCGGTGAAAACTGCTGCTGGAGAATGTATTCGGGAATGTTTAAATTGCAATAAAGGCTGTGTAGATGCGATTCAGAACCGTAGATATATCTCTTGTATTCTCAATGCAGAAAACGGGGACGAGGCAACCATCTTCTTAAAAGAAGCAGCCGATCCCAAAAAAGTTGCCGTTGTGGGAGCAGGAATTGCAGGCTTAGAAGCAGCAAGAGTTGCAGCAAAACGAGGACATCAGGTAGCACTTTTTGAAAAAGGAGATAAAATCGGCGGACAAATCCACTTGGCAGCCGTGCCGCCTAGAAAAAGTGAAATTCTGCGAGCTATTACTTATTATGAGAAAATCCTGCCGACACTTTCAATAGAATTAAAGTTTCATACTCAGCCGACAGCCCAGGAGTTAAATGGTTTTGATACAGTGATTGTTGCAGTTGGAGCGCATAATATGCCCCTTCCAATGAAGGCAGGCATCTGGGGAATCTGCAACAGTACTGCCGTTGATTTTGAAAGATTTTGAAGCCCATGGGGTAGAACAGCATGTGAATACAAAAGTAAAAGAAATCCGTGATAATGTGATTTATGCTGAGAATACCCAGGAAGGAACGGAATGTACCATTCATGCAGATACCATTGTCAATGCTTTGGGCTCTAAGAAGAATGTGTGGGATGGGAAGGAGATTACCGTACCACTTACGTTGATCGGAGACTGCGCTGGTGAAAGAACTGCCGGCATTGCAGCAGCAATTCGCATCGGATATCATGCAGCAAACGAAATTTAGAGGAAACTTGTAAAGGCATGTGATTTATGATAGGATGGAACTACAAAAATGAAAAGGAAAGGGGCCTATGACAGAAAAAGAAAAACTACCTATGGGCATTGAAGATTTTGAAGAAATGCGCACAATGGGATACTATTATATTGATAAAACAGGCCTTATCCGAACTCTTTTGGAGAACTTTGGAAAAGTCAATTTGTTTACACGTCCAAGACGGTTTGGAAAAACCTTGAATATGAGCATGCTGAAATATTTTTTTGAAATGGGGACTAACAGAGCTCTTTTTCAAGGACTGGAAATTGCAAAGGAAAAAGAGCTTTGTCAGGAACATATGGGGAAATTCCCAGTTCTCGCAATTAGTTTGAAAAATGCGGAGGGAACAACCTTCGATAAGGCAAAGGCAAAGCTACGTTCTATCATCGGCAGCGAAGCAGTTCGATTGACCTTCCTTGCCCAAAGCAGCAAGCTGACGGAAACAGAACGTCAACAGTTTGGGAAGCTTTTGGAGCTGAATGACAAGGGAGAATTTGCCATGTCAGAGGAGCTTTTGGAAAATAGCTTGCTGATGCTGTCGCATTTTCTCCACAAGCATTGTGGACAAAAGACAATCATATTGATTGATGAATACGACGTTCCTTTGGATCAGGCATACCATTTTGGTTATTATGACAAGATGGTGAATTTGATGAGGACTTTGTTTGGTCAGGCATTGAAAAGTAACAATAGTCTATATTTTGCAGTGCTTACTGGATGTCTTAGAATTTCCAAAGAAAGTATTTTTTCCGGTTTGAATAATTTTAATGCATACACAGTAAAAGATGTACAATATAATGAATATTTCGGTTTTTCAGACAGCGAGGTGGAAAAGCTGTTGGATTACTATGGGTTTACAGAAAAATATAATGCCATCAAAGAATGGTATGATGGCTATCGCTTTGGAAATCTGGAAATTTACTGTCCATGGGATGTGATTAGCTATTGTCATGCATTAAAGATGAATTCATCTGCAAATCCCCAGAATTATTGGGTGAATACCAGCAGCAATAATATTATCCGAAAATTTATAGATAAGGCTGACAGAACCACCAGAGATGAAATAGAATTATTGATAAACGGTGGAATTGTAAAAAAGAGAATTCGCCAGGAGTTAACCTATCGAGATTTGGACTCTGATATGGAGAATTTATGGAGTATTCTTTTTACCACAGGATATCTAACACAGCAGGGGAAAGATGAGGAACACATCACAGGGCTGTCCATTCCCAACAAGGAGATTCGGTGGATATTTACAGAACAAATCCGGCAATGGTTTGAAGCAGAAACGCGGAAAGACATAGTAAAAATAGAAAATTTTTGCAAAGCATTTCAGGAAAATAATGTTTCCATGATTGAGGAAGGATTTACCGCATATTTACGGAAAACCATCAGCATCCGTGATACCAGTTCTAGAAAAGAAATGAAAGAGAACTTTTATCATGGAATTTTACTTGGATTATTCGGAACTATGACAGGCTGGAAAGTCAGGTCCAATGCCGAGTCAGGAGAAGGTTACAGTGATATCAGTATTGAAATTGAAGAAGAAGAAATTGGTATAATTATTGAGTTAAAATACGCGGAAAATGCGGCATTTGAGGATGGATGCCAAAAAGCAATGAAACAAATAAAAGAAAGAAATTACGAAGATATTTTGCGGGATGATGGGATGAAAACCATTTACCAGTATGGAATTGCTTGCTATAAGAAACGTTGCAAAGTAATCTCGGGATAGGTTCCTGTTCACTCCGTGGCCAGTAACCTGGATCGTACCATTTTTCTTATTTCAAAAGATTAGGGTGTCAAAATAAAAAATATATCATTTTACGAAAAAATGTGAGATAATAAATGGACAGATTGAATATTAGAACTATGATTTAGGAGGAGATTAACATGTTAAAAGGCAAAGTAGCAGTAGTTACAGGAGGTACACGAGGGATTGGGTATGCGATCGTAAAAAAATATCTGGAAAACGGCGCCAAAGTCGTTCTGTTTGGCTCTAGGAAAGAAACAGTGGACAAGGCTCTGGCATCCTTGAAGGATGAGAATGGAGATTGGGAGGTAGAGGGCGCTTATCCAGATCTTTCCGATGCAAAGAAAGTGGAGAAAGCCATTGAAGCAGTGAAAGAAAAATTTGGAAGGCTTGATATTTTGGTGAATAACGCTGGAATTTCAGATAGCACAAAGGTTGATAAGTATGAATCTGGGCAGTTTGAAAAGGTGCTGAATCTAAATGTAAATTCTATTTTTTATGCAGTTCAGCCAGCGGTAAAGATTATGAAGGAGCAAGGCGGCGGATGCATTATCAATACCAGCTCCATGGTAAGTATCAGCGGACAGCCAGGAGGCGTTGCATATCCAGCAAGTAAATTTGCAGTCAACGGCCTGACCCTTTCTTTGGCAAGAGAATTGGGACCAAGTAATATCCGTGTGAATGCAGTTGCGCCTGGCATTACAAGAACAGATATGGTAGCAGCTCTTCCCAAGGAAATGATTGAACCTATGACGGCAGCAATTCCTCTTCGCAGAGTGGGAGAGCCAGAAGATGTGGCGAATGCATTCTTGTTCTTGGCAAGTGATATGGCAAGCTATGTAACAGGAGAAGTTCTGTCTGTGGATGGAGCGATGAGAGCATAAAAGGAAAACCTTATTTTCTGTCAGATGATGGGAATGATTTTCCCTGGTACCGGAACAAGTGTTTTGTAGTTCCAGTGCCAGGGAAAATGAAATTTGCGGGAAATGCCTTACAGGGAGAATGTAGTTCCGGTTTTCCCTTGAATGGCATCCCTTGATTTTTCAAGCAGAGTGATTAAGGCGGTGCGCCCTGGTTTGGAACCAGCAAAATCTACGGCAGCCTGCACTTTTGGAAGCATGGAGCCGGGGGCAAAGTGACCCTGGCTGATATACTCCTTTGCTTCTGTTACAGATACCTGTTGCAGCCATGTTTCGTCTGGTGTTCCAAAGTTTAAAGCCACCTGTTCCACAGCAGTGAGAATAATTAAAAAGTCTGCATCCAGTTCTTTTGCCAGTAAGCAGCTTGCAAAATCTTTATCAATCACAGCGCTGGCGCCTTTTAAATGATTTTCCAGGCGGATGACGGGAATTCCGCCGCCACCGCAGGCAATTACCAGGTTGCCGGAATTTACCATGGTGCGGATGGTATCAATTTCAATAATTTCTACTGGCTTCGGAGAAGCAACCACCCGTCGGTATCCTCGCCCAGAATCCTCTTTCATCACATAGTTGAATTTTTCCTCCATCATTTTTGCCTGTTGGGAAGATACAAATTTGCCGATGGGCTTGGAAGGAGACTGGAAAGCTGGATCTTTTGGATCTACCCGTACCTGTGTAATCATGGTGGCAACTGGGATATTTGCGATGCCCCGGTTTAGCAATTCTTCCCGAAGAGCATTTTGCAGGTCGTATCCAATATAAGCCTGGCTCATGGCGACACAAACAGACAAAGGGGTGTTGGGCTGGCTTTCATCTTCATGGGTCAATGCGATCATGGCATTGTTTACCATGCCAACCTGAGGACCGTTTCCATGGGCAACTACCACCTCACAGCCTTCTTCCACCAGATCCACGATTGCTTTTGCTGTAATTTTTACAGCTTTCATTTGTTCTGGAAGTGTATTGCCCAAGGCATTTCCCCCAAGGGCAATTACAACTCTTTTCTTTTTTGACATATTTTACGACAGTCCTTTCACTGGATATTATTCAAAGGTCCTAGGTGTTTTCTGTTCTTCTAATTTCTTTAAAATATCTGTCGGGTCTGCAAATTTTGCAAGGAAAATCATAGCGGCGATAATGTAGGGCTTGAAGCTGGCTTCTTTATATAATGGATTGCGGTAACGGTCAAATACAGAAGCGTCTACTTCTCCTTCTTCACAGCTTACGCCGGAAATATCTGCAGGCAGACAATGCATATAGAGGGCTTTTCCATCTTTGGTGGAAGCCATAAGCTCTTCGGTGCATGCCCAGTCTTTATGCTGTGCATTCTGTGCCAGCAATTCTTTTTCCAAGGCTTTGATGCCTTCGGTATCTCCGTTTCCATACAATTCCGTACGTTTTTCCATGGCAGCGAAAGGAGCCCAGCTCTTTGGATATACAATATCAGCGTCTTTGAAGGCTTCTGCCATGCTGTTTGTCTTGGTGAATGTGCCGCCAGATTTCTTTGCATTTTCAGCGGCAACGGCTTCCACTTCCGGGAAAACCTCGTAACCTTCTGGATGAGCCAGCACAACATCCATGCCAAAGCGTGTCATCAGGCCGATGATTCCCTGAGGGACGGAAAGGGGTTTGCCATAAGAAGGAGAATAAGCCCATGTCATGGCAAGTTTTTTGCCTTTCAGGTTTTCTACGCCGCCAAATTCATGAATGATATGAAGCATGTCAGCCATAGCCTGTGTGGGATGGTCAATATCGCACTGAAGGTTTACCAGGGTGGGCTTCTGTTCCAGAATGCCATCTTTGTTACCCTGTGTGACAGCGTCTACAACCTCGTGCATATATGTATTGCCTTTGCCTATGTACATGTCATCCCGGATACCAATTACATCCGCCATAAAAGAAATCATGTTTGCAGTTTCACGGACTGTTTCGCCGTGCGCCACCTGTGATTTCCCTTCGTCCAAATCCTGTACTTCCAGTCCAAGAAGATTGCAGGCAGAAGCAAAGGAAAACCGTGTACGTGTGGAATTATCCCGAAACAGGGAGATGCCAAGTCCGCTTTCAAAGACTTTTGTGGAGATGTTGTTTTCCCGCATAAAGCGAAGGGCATCAGCAACTGTGAATACAGCTTCCAATTCATCATCGGTTTTTTCCCAGGTGAGGAAGAAGTCGCCATTGTACATGTCCTTAAAATTTAATTTGTTAAGTTTATCGATATAGTCCTGTAATGTTTTCATAGTGAACCTCCTGAAATTTTTGTTGTTTTATGATTGAAAATACTGTTCTGGAAGTGCAGCGTATACCGCAGCGCAGGTTACTAAATCCTGTTTCCATGTTTTTTCATTGGGGGCATGGGCCTCTGCTTCTGCACCAGGGCCGAAACCAATACACGGAATGTTGTTTCTTCCCATAATGGAAACTCCGTTGGTGGAGAAGGTCCATTTGTCGGTCAAAGGACGAGCCTGCCGCATTTCCAATGTGTCTGGCGCGCCGATTCGCTTGTCTCCGTAAAGGTTGGTATAAGCGCCTTCCAGGGCTTTTGTTACCTTGTGGTCCTTGGGAATTGCCCATGTGGGGAAATAGCACTCGATTTTGTAAACACATCCAGTATAAGAGGGACGGTCATAGGAGTACATGGATACCTTTACATCATCCCCATATTTTTTCACGCTGGGTAGGGAGCGGATTTCTTCCAGACAGCTTTCCCAGGTTTCTCCGAAGGTCATGCGGCGGTCCAAAGAAATGGAACAGGAATCTGCAACGGCGCAGCGGCTGGGGGAGGTATAGAAAATCTGAGAAACGGTTACGGTACCCCGGCCCAGGAAACGTGCTTCTTCCCAATCCTTGTTGTATGCTTGATCCAGCATTTTTACCAGACCCTTGATTTCGGTTCCATCCTCTGCATCATTTTCATTCAATGCCCGGATATCATGAAGAATGTCCGCCATTTTATAAATAGCATTGTCCCCTCGTTCTGGTGCAGAGCCATGACAGGAAACGCCTTTTACATCCACGCGGATTTCCATACGGCCCCTCTGTCCCCGGTAAATACCTCCGTCTGTAGGCTCTGTGGATACCACAAATTCCGGGCGGACCTTATCTTCGTTGATAATATACTGCCAGCAGAGACCGTCGCAGTCTTCCTCCTGAACGGTTCCCACTACCATAATTTTGCATCCTTCTGGGATTAAATCCAGGTCTTTCATGATTTTTGCGCCGTATACGGAGGAAACAATACCGCCGCACTGGTCAGAGACGCCGCGGCCACCGATTTCAGTTTCATTTTCGTAGCCCTCATAGGGGTCAAAGTCCCAGTTTTCTATGTTTCCAATCCCTACGGTATCAATGTGTGCATCATAGGCGATAATCTTATCGCCAGTTCCCATGTAGCCGATTACATTCCCTTGGGGATCGATTTGGACTTCATCAAATCCTACCTTTTTCATCTCTGCGGCAATGGTGTCAATATGTGCTTTCTCGTCGCAGCTTTCGCCAGGATTTTTCACGATTGCACGTAAAAATGCATTCATGTCTGTACTGTAATGTTGTGCTTGTTCTTTGATTTTTTCAAAATCTGCCATGATAGCTTCTCCTTATCTATTTATGAATAATTGCCTATTTGTTTATAAAATAGGAAAGTTATGGGTCTTTATATTCTGCAGTTTTAGCAGTCTGCAAAGGGCTTTTCCCATCGCTTACAGGTCTGCAAAGGGTTCTTTTTCTGTGCCGCACAATCCTTCCCAGGTAATTTCGCGGTAGCGGTCTGGGTCGGTATCTCCTTCGGAGGATACCAAAAGAACCTCTGATTGTTCATCCAGTTTTAATGCCTCCTTCAATTCCTGATAGCTTGGATTGGTCATCAGCGTGTGAACCAGCCCTAAGGTGACGGAACCAGACTCCCCGGAAATCACCCGTTTGTCTTCGCCAATCGGAGCTCCGTAAATACGTGTTCCATTTGCGCTTACCCAGTCGGGGCAGGAAACAAATGCGTCGGCATGGTTTCTTAATATATCCCAGGAAACGGTGTTGGCTTCTCCGCAGGCAAGTCCTGCCATAATTGTCAGCATGTCTCCAGTCACATTGACCCGGGTTCCATCTCCTTGTAGAGCGGAGCGGTAAAGACAATCAGCAGCCTTCGCTTCCACAACAACCATAACAGGGGGATTTTCTTTGAAACGGTTGGCAAAATAGCCGATAACAGCTCCGGCCAGAGAGCCTACACCTGCCTGGATGAAAATATGTGTGGGTCTGCATCCATCATCTGCAAGCTGCTGGTCTGCTTCCAGGGCAAGGGTGCCATAACCTTGCATGATCCAGGTAGGAATTTCTTCATAGCCTTCCCAGGCAGTGTCCTGCACCATAATGCCCCGCTTTGTTTCAGAGGCTTCCTTGGCAGCCATGCGAACACAGTCGTCATAATTTAAGTTCTCAATAGTAACATCTGCGTTTTCTTTGGCAATATTTTCTAATCTGGTTTTGGTGGTTCCCTTAGGCATTCTTACTACACATTTCTGTCCCAGCTTGTTGGCTGCCCAGGCTACGCCTCGTCCGTGATTTCCGTCTGTGGCGGTAAAAAAGGTTGCCTGGCCAAATTCCTCCTGCAGTTCTTTGGAAGTAAGAACCTGGTAGGGCATTTCACTGACATCTTTGCCAAGCTCTTGTGCTATGTGCCTTGCAATGGCATAGGAGCCGCCCAGCACCTTGAATGCATTCAGACCGAAACGGTAGGATTCATCCTTTACATATAGGCGTTTTAATCCCAGGCGCTTGGCCAGATTGGATAAAGGAGTCAGGGGAGTTACGTCATATTGGGGAAAACTTTTGTGGAAGTTTCCTGCTTTTTGCATTTCCTCCCGGGACATATGCTGAAGCTTTTTGTCCTCACTTTTTGGCATGTGGTTGAGGGTCCATTGAATTGGATGTTTCGATGAAGCGCTCATGATACGATCCTCCTTACTGTTGATGATTTGAGTCGTCTTTCTAAGCCCATTATAACAGGTGATTTTTAAAAAGCAATAGAAAATTGAAAAATTTATTATTATGATAAAAATTTATTATAATGCTTGCATTATGGTAAAAAGGATGGTAGTATAAAAGCAATGAGAACAATATTTGTACAAATTGCACTAGGACTCTCGGCGCAAAAATAAAAAAATATAGTCAGAGTGCATGAAACCGGTTTTTCGTTTTCAGGTAACAGAACTTGATAAGGTAACTGCTTTAGTAAGGACAAAATGAGAATCTAACAGAGGTGGGTGATTGGAAAAATCCCACCGTAAGGAAGGAGGAAGAAAGAAGAAAGATGAGCAGGGAGACAAAAGAAAATACATCTTCTTTACTGTTTGACTTGTATGGAAAACCGTCTTTTGGGCAATCCTTCCCACTGGCGCTGCAACATGTAGTAGCTATGATTGTGGGATGTGTGACCCCGGCAATTATTGTAGCAGGAGCAGGAGGGCTTTCCGATAAAGATTCAGTGATTTTAATACAGGCGGCGCTGGTGTTGTCAGCGTTGACGACGTTGGTACAGTTATATCCATTGCGGAAAGGAAGGCTTAGGATTGGCTCAGGGCTTCCGGTTATTATGGGTATTAGTTTTGCTTACGTACCTACCATGCAGGCCATTGCTGGAGATTTTGGCGTGGGAACCATTTTAGGCGCGCAGATTGCAGGTGGAGTGGTTGCAGTGGTGGTTGGAGTTTTCATTAAGCAGATCCGCAGGTTTTTTCCACCATTGATTACCGGAACCGTGGTATTTGCCATTGGCCTTTCTTTGTATCCTACTGCCATTAATTATATGGCAGGCGGGGTTGGGAGTGAACAGTATGGTTCTTGGCAGAATTGGCTGGTGGCAGTAATTACCCTGGTGATTGTAACAGCCTTAAATCATTATGGGAAGGGAATCTGGAAATTATCTTCGATACTGATCGGAATTATTGCTGGATATATCGTATCTTTCTTTTTTGGAATGATTGATTTTTCCGCAGTTTCCGGGGCAGCCATCTTTCAGCTTCCCAAACCGATGCATTTTGGGCTCGTCTTTGAGCCTTCTGCCTGTGTAGCCATCGGCGTATTGTTTGCGATCAATTCTATCCAGGCCATTGGGGATTTTACAGCTACCACCACAGGAGGATTAGACAGACTGCCAGAGGATGAGGAGCTAAACGGCGGAATTGTGGCATATGGATGCTGCAACATCATCAGCACGTTATTTGGCGGACTTCCTACAGCAACCTTTAGCCAGAATGTGGGAATTGTATCTTCTACGAAAGTAGTAGCCAAAAGGGTATTCGGACTGGCAGCAGGCATTCTGCTGATTGCAGGTCTGATTCCCAAATTTTCTTCCATTTTGCTTACGATACCTAACTGTGTGCTGGGTGGTGCAACCGTGTCTGTATTTGCTTCGATTGCAATGACAGGAGTAAAGCTGATTACAGCAGCGCCGATGAATTATCGGAATACAACTATTGTGGGACTTTCGGTTGCCTTAGGGATGGGAATTACCCAGGCAAATGCAGCATTGGCAAGTTTTCCAGCATGGGTGACAACGATTTTTGGAAAATCTCCGGTTGTGCTGGCAACAATTACTGCAATTATTTTGAACCTGGTACTGCCCAGGGGAAAAGAAGAGACAGATATTGAAATCATGAAGGAGGAAGCATGATGCTCATAATAGGGAACGGAACATTAATTACAAGAGATGAAAAATTTCCTTTTGCGGAACATGGAGCAGTAGCCATCGACGGGACAAAAATTGCTGCTATAGGTTTTGAAAAGGACATCCGGGAAAAGTATCAGGATGCAGAATACATAGATGCAGGAGGCGGTCTTATTATGCCTGCCTTTATCAATACCCATGAACATATTTACAGCGCAATGGCGCGGGGACTTAGTATTAAGGGGTATCATCCCAAGGGATTTTTGGATATCTTGGATGGCCAGTGGTGGACCATTGACCGGAATCTTACCTTGGAGCAGGTGAAATACAGTGCAATGGACACCATGCTTGCAGGAATCCGCAATGGCGTCACTACGATTTTTGACCATCATGCCAGCTTTGGACAGATTTCGGGCAGCTTGTTTACCATTGCAGATGCAGCCAAGGAGTTAGGGATGCGGGCCTGCCTGTGCTACGAGGTTTCGGATCGGGATGGCGCAGAGAAGGCAAGGGAAGCTGTCATGGAAAATGCAGAATTTATCCGTTATGCCTTGAAGGATGATACGGATCTGATTGCCGGGATGATGGGGATGCATGCGCAGTTTACCATATCCGATGCAACCATGGAGCTGGCAGCTATCCATAAGCCAAAGGAAGTGGGATATCATATCCATGTGGCAGAGGGTATTGAGGATTTGCATAATTGTCTGAAAAAATATGGAAAGCGGATTGTAGATCGGTTGATGGATTGGGGAATTCTTGGAGAGAAGACCTTGCTTGGCCATTGTATCTATATCAATTCCCATGAAATGGATCTTATCAAAGACACCAATACTATGGTGGTACATAATCCAGAATCCAATATGGGAAATGCCTGTGGATGTCCGCCCACCATGGAGCTTGTGCATCGGGGAATATTAACTGGACTTGGAACGGATGGGTATACCCACGATATGACAGAATCCTATAAGGTAGCAAATGTGCTGCACAAGCATCATTTATGTGATTCCAATGCGGCATGGGGCGAGGTGCCAAGGATGCTGTTTGAAAATAATGCAGCCATTGCCAACCGATATTTTCAGGCGCCTCTGGGCGTGTTAAAAGAAGGTGGGGCAGCAGATGTTATTGTGGTAGATTACGATCCTCCGACTAGATTGGATGAGACCAATATCAATGGTCATATTTTATTTGGTATGACGGGAAGAGATGTAGTTACCACCATTGGAAACGGAAAAATTCTCATGAAGGATCGGGAAATCAAAGTAGCAGATACCAAAGAAGTCATGGCAAAATGCAGGGAAGCTTCTGCAAAGCTATGGAAGAGCATCAATGGATAGGAGAGGAAGAATATGAGTGATGTTATGACATGTATGAGTTTTGGGCAGTTACTTCACTGGATTTTGACAGAGCATGAAACAAGCGGCTCCGTATTTGGCGTACGCAGACCGTATGTGGCAAAGCCTGAAAATGCCCAGAAGATTTTTGACCGGAAGCTGGAAACGCCGGTAGGTCCAGCAGCAGGGCCCAACAGTCAGCTTGCTCAGAATATTGTAGCAGCTTATTATGCAGGCAGCCGTTTCTTTGAGTTAAAGACAGTTCAGATTATGGATGGAGCTGAGCTGGCAGCCTGTGTGAATAAACCTTGTATTAAGGCGGATGATGAATGCTATAACTGTGAGTGGTCCACAGAATTATATGTGCCAGAGGCACAGGAAGAATATATTAAGGCGTGGTTTTTATTGTCATTTTTGGCAAAAGAATATGGCCTTGGAAGTATGGATGGATTCCAGTTTAATATCAGTGTGGGATATGATTTGGCAGGCATACAGTCAGAAAAGATAAATACTTTCATAGAAAATATGAAGGATGCCAGTCATACAGAGACTTTCAGGGAGTGCCGGGAGGTTCTGCTTGCACATGTTGGAGAATTTAAGCATGTTACCAAAGAAGACATCGAGGGTATTTCTCCCAAAATTTGCAATTCTGCCACCATATCCACACTTCACGGATGTCCGCCCCAGGAGATTGAGAGCATTGCAAGTTATCTGCTGACCGAAAAGAAGATGCATACCTTTATTAAGTGCAATCCTACTCTTTTGGGATATGAGTTTGCTCGGGAAACCTTGGATCATATGGGGTATGATTATGTGGCTTTTGGCAGATTCCACTTTGAAGACGACCTACAGTATCAGGATGCGGTGCCTATGTTGCAGCGGCTGATGAAGCTGTCTGAGGAAAAGGGACTGGAATTCGGTGTAAAAATTACCAATACTTTTCCAGTAGATGTAAAAGCAGGAGAGCTTCCCAGTGAGGAAATGTATATGTCAGGGAAATCCTTATATCCGTTGTCTGTTGCGTTGGCAGCAAAGCTTTCCAGAGAATTTGAGGGAAAACTGCGGATTTCCTATTCTGGTGGCGCTGATGCATTTAATATAGAAAAAATTGTGGGCGCAGGCGTTTGGCCAGTAACCATAGCGACTTCCCTGTTAAAGCCAGGAGGCTATCAGAGAATGAAACAGGTAGCAGATATTTTGGATGAGAAGGGATGGAAGGCTTTTACTGGTATTGACGCAGAGGACTTGAGTAAGACAGCAAAGGCTGCTGTGACCAATCCCTACCATGTAAAACCGGCGAAGCTTCCCGTGTCCAGAAAATCCTCAGAAAAAGTGCCGTTGATGGGATGCTTTACGGCTCCCTGTGAGGATGCTTGTCCCATTCATCAGGAAATTACAACTTACATGAAGCTGGCAGGAGAAGGAAATTATGAGAAGGCTTTCCAGGTGATTTTGAATAAAAATCCGCTGCCTTTTATCACAGGAACCATTTGCGCCCATGGATGCCAAAGCCATTGTACCCGTAATTTCTATGAAACTCCGGTACAGATTCGGGATACCAAGCTTTTGTGTGCAAAGGAAGGCTATGACAAAGTAGTCAAAACGCTGAAAGCACAGGATGCTTCCGGCAAAAAAGCTGCTGTTGTGGGCGGAGGCCCATCTGGTATGGCAGCAGCCTATTATCTGGCTAAAATGGGCGTGGAGGTGACTGTCTATGAGAAACGGGAGAAGCTTGGCGGCATTGTAAGCGCAGTAATTCCTGATTTTAGAATTGATGATGAAGTAATCGCAAAGGATGTTTCTTTGCTGGAACACCTTGGAGTGAATCTGAAATATCAAACAAAGGCTCCATCGGTGGAAACCCTTCGGTCCATGTATGACCATGTAATTCTGGCAGTGGGAGCTTCTAAGAGAAGCCAATTGGAGCTGGAAGGAAAGCAGACAGTAAACGCTTTGGATTTTTTGGAAAAATTCAATCAGACCAAAGGGAACATGGAACCAGGAAAACATGTGGTTGTGATTGGCGGCGGCAATACTGCCATGGATACAGCAAGGGCGGCAAAACGCTGTAAAGGAGTAGAGCATGTATATCTGGTATATCGAAGAACCAAGCGGTATATGCCTGCGGATGAGCATGAGCTTAACCTTGCGTTGGAAGATGGCGTGGAATTCAAAGAGCTGTTAGCTCCCGTTCGTATGGAACAGGGAACCTTAGTCCTTATGCCAGCGCGCCTTATCTGGATAAATTTACCTTGTTTGCAAACGAAAAGGATATGGCAGACAGCAAGAATCAGGGATTTACAGTACTGGACAAAGAAAAGGTACAGTGCAAGGTAAGATATCTTGGGGAAGAATTTGCCTGGGAGCCAGGACAGGAAAGCAGGTTGTTTCCAGGACTAGAAAAATTGATAGAGACAGTATGTAAAAATTATACATATTTGTTGGAATAAAAATCGAATGATTCTATGTGAAATTAGAAGAGCTTAGAGGTTTTGCAACGATCAAATTAGAAAAAATGGGCAGGAGGTTTCCTCTATGAAAAAAAAGTTGTTTTATGGTGGTATGGTAGTTTCTGGAGCAGGAATCCAAAGGGCAGACGTATTGACGGAAGGGGAAAAAATTCTTGCCGTGGGTGAGAATCTTAAAGCAGAGGATGCAGAATCAATCAACGTGTCAGGAAAATATCTGTTTCCAGGCTTTATAGATGCCCATACCCATATGGATCTTGAGGTGTCAGGTACAGTGACAGCCGATGGATTTGACAGTGGAACGAAAGCAGAAATTTCAGGAGGAACCACCTGCATCATTGATTTTGCAACCCAGAACAGGGGGGAAAGCCTGGAATATGCTTTGGGACGCTGGCACAAAAAGGCAGAGGGAAAAGCAAGTTGTGACTATGCCTTCCATCTGGCCCTGTCTGACTGGAATGAGAGGGTTAGTCAGGAATTGGAGCAGGTGGTAGAAGGAGGGATTTGCTCCTTTAAATTGTATACCACCTATGAGGGCATGGTAGTGGATGACCAGACCATTTATGAAATTCTTACCCGCTTAAAGGAGCTTAAGGGGATTGCAGGGATTCATTGTGAGAATAAAGGAATCATTGATGCTCGTTTAAAGGAGCTTATGAAAAACAAAGGGAACCGAAGAGAAGTATCGGATTATCCTGCCACTCGTCCTTCCCTTGCAGAAGCGGAGGCGGTAAGCCGGATTTTGAAAATTGCTGCCTGTGTGGATACACCTGTGATCATCGTCCATTTAAGCTCCAAAGAAGGCTACGAGGAAGTAAAGCATGCCAGGGAAAAAGGGAATGAAGTATTTGTGGAAACCTGTCCCCAGTATCTTTTATTGGATGAGAGCCGTTACAAGCTGCCAGGGGGTGAGGGAAGAATGTATATGATTGCCCCTCCCCTGCGAGGGAAAAAAGATCAGGAGACTTTGTGGAAAGCCTTAGCACAAGGAGAGATTCAGACCATCGCTACAGATCATTGCAGCTTTACCAGGCAGCAGAAGGAGTTTGGAGAAGATGATTTTGCCAAAACTCCCTGTGGAATGCCTGGGGCGGAGGAACGGCCTGCATTGATGTATCATTATGGTGTGATGCAAGGAAGGATTACCCTGGAGCAGATGTGTCAGTATCTTTCCGAAAATCCGGCAAAGCTATACCATCTATATCCCAGGAAAGGGGTGATTGCGCCAGGAAGTGATGCAGATCTTGTGGTGTGGAATCCAGACCGGGAATGGATGCTGACCGCCGATACCTTACAGTCAGCGGCAGGCTATTGTCCATTGGAAGGAACATGTCTTAAGGGAAGGGCAGAGCAGGTATACCTAAGGGGGATGCTAGCAGCAGAAAATGGTATCATTCGTCAGGCATATCTGGGAAAATACCAAACTGCTGCGCCCTACATTTAATTTTCTAAATCCCCCAGATAACGGTATACTGTGGCAGGGGAACAGGAAAGATTTTTGGCAGCAAAGGCGATACCTCCTTTTAACTTGAAGACGCCCCGCTCCTGAAGCTTTTGTACAATGTCTCGCTTTTCTTGTTGATTTAAGCGGTCAATGGGAGTATCCAGAGAGGAGGTTACGCTTTCAAATGCCTTTTGCATTAGGGCGGAAATATCCATGGGAAAATCCTCCTTAAGAGAGTCAGGCTGTTTGGGAGAAACTTCGGCAGGTGCAGGAGATTCTAGGGAAAAACTGTTTTTTGCCTGGGAAAATTCATCTGGATGAAGGGAAAGAAGCAGTTTGTCACAGAGGTTCCGATAGCGGCTATCATCAAAATTGATGCCTAAAAGTCCGATGGGATTGCCTTCTTCGTCTTTGATAAATAATGTGGAGGCTCGCAGGATATGATTTTCATCTGCGGCTACGGGATAGTTAAAGAGAAAATCATTGGTTTTGTAAGAGTTGGCTGCCAGCATTTGTAAGGCTGCATTTGTGGTGGGATTGCCGATTGTGCGGTCGCTGATATGGCTGTTGGCGATTGCAATAATCTGGCCAGGTTCTGAGGTAATGTCGTGAAGGACAATTTCGTAATCTGGTCCTAGGGCTTTTCCCAGAAAACCTACAAGGATTTTATATTGTTCAAGTATAGTATTAGACATGATGTTTCCTTTCTGTTTCAAAATAACTTAGATAATTAACGCAACTTAGAAGTTTTGCAATTATCTGTCAGAATAATAGTTGGTGATTCATTATCTCATGCAGTGACAAAAATTTCAAGATTGGGATAAAAAATTACCGTGATAAAAATTTATTAAAAGGTAGGAGGCGCGTTACATGTTTCAATTGAATGTAAATGGAAAAACAGTTTCTGTGGAACAGGATAAGACATTGCTGTCTTTTTTGAGAGATGATTTAAAAATCACCTCTGCAAAAGACGGCTGCAGCGAAGGAGCGTGCGGAACCTGTACTGTTTTGGTGGATGGAAAAGCAGTAAAAGCCTGCGTACAGAAGGTATCCAAATTTGTTGGAGCTTCTATCCTGACGGTGGAAGGGTTAAGTCAGAGGGAACGGGAGGTGTATGAGTACTGCTTTGGGGCAGCAGGGGCAGTCCAGTGTGGTTTTTGCATACCAGGTATGGTAATCTGTGCCAAAGCGCTGCTGGATGTAAATCCCAATCCTGGAATTGAGGATGTAAAAAAGGCAATCCGGGGAAATATTTGCCGCTGTACTGGATATAAAAAGATTGAAGAAGCAATTTTGATGGCAGGGAAATTTTTCCGTGAATCCTTGGAGATTCCAGCAGAACCAGAGCAGCTTCATATGAACGAACATTTTAACCGCCCGGATGCTGCAAAGAAAGTAAATGGAACTGGAAAATATGCAGATGATTTAGAATTTCCAGATATGCTTTATGCAAAGGCGGTGCGGAGCAAATATCCCCGTGCCAAAGTGAATAAAATTGACGTCAGCAAAGCATTGGAGCACCCAGATTGTGTGCGGATTCTTTTACAGCCGGATGTGCCAGATAATGTGATTGGACATATGAAAAAGGATTGGGATGTTATGATTCCAGAGGGGGGAATCACCCGGTATGTGGGAGATTGCCTTGCGTTGGTGGCAGTCAGCCGCAAGGAAAGTTTAGAGGAAGTAGTTTCTCTGGTGGAAGTGGATTACACGGAATTGAAGCCTGTTACAACGCCTCAGGATGCACTTCGGGGAGATGCTCCTTTGATTCATGAGGATGGAAATATTATGAGTAAATCCACTCTTGTACATGGAGATGTGAAAACTGCTATTGCAAATGCAAAATATGTGGTAACAAAAAAATATAAGACTCCCCACCAGGAACATGCATTTATGGAGCCAGAGTGCGCCGTAGCCGTTCCAGATGGAGAAGACGGACTTTTGCTCTATACGGGAAGCCAGTCTGTGTATGATGAACAGCGTGAAATTGCAATGATGTTGAAAATCCCAAAGGAGAAAGTACATTGTCATTCTATGCTGGTGGGCGGCGGTTTTGGCGGCAAAGAGGATATGAGTGTCCAGCATCATGCGGCATTGATGGCATGGTATACCAAAAAGCCAGTGAAGGTAAAATTCACAAGACAGGAAAGTCTGGCGTACCATACCAAACGTCATCCAATGGAAATTGAAATTACAACTGCCTGTGATGAAAATGGAATTCTCACAGGAATGAAAGCAGTAATTCTTGCTGATACGGGAGCCTATGCATCTTTGGGCGGCCCAGTGCTGGACCGTGCATGTACTCATGCAGCAGGGCCTTACAATTATCAGAATGTAGATATTCTGGGCATGTCAGTGTATACCAATAATATGGTGTCTGGTGCATTCCGTGGATTTGGAGCGGCACAGAGTAATTTTGCCATGGAGCAAAATCTGAATCTACTGGCAGAGAAGGTGGGAATTTCTCCGTGGGAAATTCGTTATCGAAACGCCATACGGTCAGGACAGATTCTTCCCAATGGACAGATTGCAGATGAAAGCACTGGGGCGGCAGAGTGTTTGGAGGCAGTTAAGGAAATCTATGAATCCAATCCTCATGCAGGGATTGCCCTGGGTTGGAAGAACAGTGGAAAAGGCGTGGGAATCATTGATAGTGGACGCTGTCGGCTTAAGGTAGCGGATGGAAAAGTACATGTGCTGACTTCCGCGGCATGTATGGGGCAGGGCATTGCTATTATGTGTGAAACCATTCTCTGCGAGGCTACGGGAATTGCACCCTCTTTGGTGGTTCATGAGGATGCAGATACAAGAACTACGCCAGATTCCGGCACCAGTACGGCATCTCGTCAGACGGTGGTGACTGGTGAAGCAACCAGGCTTGCAGCCGAAAAGCTAAAAAAAGATTTGGAGGATGGAAAATCCCTGGCAGAGCTGGAAGGAGAAGAATACTATGGAGAATATCATCCTATGACGGATGGTTTGACTTCTACCAAGGAATTCCCGGTACGCCATGTAAGCTATAGTTATGGGGTGCAGGTAGTTCTTCCAGATGAGAATGGAAAAGTGGAAAAGGTAGTGGCTGCTTATGATGTGGGAACTCCAGTGAATATTCAGTCAGTGGAGGGACAGATTGAAGGCGGTATGGTAATGGGATTGGGCTATGCATTGACCGAGGATTTCAAATGTGAGGATGGCTATTGTAAGACAAAGTTAGGAACTCTGGGCCTGATGCGCGCCACAGATGTACCAGAGCTGGAAGTGAAGCTGGTGCAGGGGCCAGGGAAGATACCACTGGCATTTGGAGCCAAAGGCTGCGGGGAATTGTGCATGATTCCAACCGGAGCGGCATGCGCTCACGCATATTACCGATTGGATGGCAAGCTTCGGACGGCTATGCCTTTACAAGATACCTATTATAAAAAAACCAAATAATACATGGTCCAAAGGCCACGGCATTGGCCAGGAATCCGCCTTTGAATGGTTTGCAGAGAACAGATTCCTGGCTGATACTGCCAGAGATTGGCAGTGCAAGATATTATTGCGGGATTTTTAATTTTTTCGATTAGGAGGCACACTATGCTGAAAACAGGCGCAGTAATCGTTGCAGCAGGAATGTCCACCCGTATGGCCCAATTCAAACAATTAATGAAAATCGGCAGCCGGACGATGGCAGAACGGGTAGTAGTAAACTTTCAGCGGGCAGGAGTGAAGGAAATTGTGATGGTAACCGGCTACCATTCGGAGCAATTGGAAAAGGAGCTCCAGGGATTTGGAATTACTTTTTTGAAAAATGAAAATTATGAGACAACTCAGATGTTTGATTCTGCCAAAATCGGTCTGGAATATTTCAAGGGACGTTGCGACAATGTATTGTTTTGTCCTGTGGATATCCCCTTTTTTATGGAAAAGACAGTGTCTTTGCTGTTAGAGCAGCAGGGGGATGTAATTCAGCCGATATATCAGGGAAAGGCGGGACATCCTGTTTTAATTGGTGGTTCCTTAATTCCAGCAATTTTAGATTATCCGGGAGAAGGGGGCTTAAAAGGGGCTTTTCATTCCATAGCAAATCTAAAGCGGGTTCGAGTGGCTGTGGATGATGAAGCAGTTGTTATGGACGCAGATACCCGTGAGGATTATCAACGGCTGGTAGACGTCCATAATTCCAGACTGATGCATCCAAAGGTACAGGTGACGCTGGTCAACCATAAGCCCTTTTTTGATGAAATGACATTGCGTCTGCTTCGCCGGATTGAAGCCTTAAGTTCTGTCCGTGAGGCTTGTGGGCAGCTTGGAATTTCTTATAGTAAAGGCTGGAAAGTTATAAGGGATGCCGAGGACGGTATGGGATACCGGATTGTGGAACGGCAGCCAGGAGGAGTCAATGGAGGAACAGCCAGGGTCACAGAGCGTGGAATGGCATTGCTTACACTATTTGAAAAATATGAAAACAAGATGGCAGAATTAGCAGACAAGCAGTTTGAACAAATTTTTTTACAAAGCGATTTGTTTTGAAAAAATAAACCAAGGAGAGCAACATGAAATTAAGAAAGACAGAGGAAGCAGTGGGGCAGATTTTATGTCATGATATTACTCAAATTATAAAAGGAGTTACCAAGGATGCTGTATTCCGAAAAGGCCACGTGATTACAAAAGAGGATGTTCCGGCGCTCTTACGTGTGGGAAAAGACCATGTATATATCTGGGAAAAGGATGAAACCATGCTTCACGAAAATGATGCCGCCCAGATCTTATATGATATTTGTAAAAATGACCATATGCATCCGTCAGAAATCAAGGAAGGAAAAATAGAGCTGATTGCGGATTGTGATGGAGTGCTGAAAATTAACCGGAAAAAATTGAAACAAATCAATGGACTGGGGGAAATGATGATTGCCAGCCGTCATGGAAATTTTCCGGTACGAAAAGGAGAAAAGATTGCAGGCACTAGGGTGATTCCCCTGGTAATAGAAAAAGAAAAGATGGAACATGCAAAGGCAGTGGGTGGTGATTCCCCTATTTTTGAGCTGCGGCCTTTTCAGAAAAAAACAGCAGGGATTGTGACAACGGGAAATGAAGTGTATTATGGAAGAATCACAGATACGTTTACCCCAGTGATTGAGGAAAAACTTGCAGAATATTCCGTGGATATCATCGGCCGTGAGGTTAGCAATGATGATCCTATCATGATAGAAGAAAAAATCCGTATTTTGTTAGAGCAAGGCGCTAAGATGATTCTTTGTACAGGGGGAATGAGTGTTGACCCAGACGATAAAACTCCAGCGGCGATCCGTCAGGTGGCAAAAGAGGTGGTCACTTATGGAGCTCCTGTACTTCCTGGCGCTATGTTTCTTTTGGCATATGGGGAAGGAGAAATTCCCATAATGGGGCTGCCAGGCTGTGTGATGTATGCGAAAAGAACCATATTTGACCTGGTTTTGCCAAGGATTCTAACAGGAGAAAAGCTGAATCAGGAAGATTTTCAGGAACTAGGCGAGGGCGGATTGTGCTTGTCTTGTCCAGTCTGTACCTTCCCAAACTGTGGATTTGGAAAATAAAAGAAGTTCAGAAAAGAGGATTTGAACATGATGGAATTTTTTCAGGCGGTAAGTGAAATAGAAGCCAGCAAAAAGAATCTGGTGGTGACCGTGTTGGATGGAGATTTTTTCGGGGAAAAGGCTTTATTTTCGGATAAAACTGCTCTTTGGAAATCAAAGGAGCAAGGGTTTTGGTCTGAGTATCCACCAGGCTTAGACCAGGTTCAAAGCAGCGGTATCTATGAGATCGAAAATGCTCAGGTGTTTTGCGAGCGGTTAGGCAGGGAGAAAAAAATGGTAATCTGTGGCGGAGGCCATGTGTCCATTCCCATGATTCAAATGGGCCGGATGCTGGGATTTCAGGTTCATGTGTTGGAAGATCGCCCTAAGTTTGCAGACGCTGCAAGAAGGGCAGGGGCTTCGGAAGTGACCTGTGCGCCCTTTGCAAAAGGGCTTGCTCCCATAAAAGGAGACAAAGATACCTTTTTTGTAATTGTGACGAGAGGCCACCGCTACGATCAAATTTGCCTGGAAGAGATTGTGGAAAAGGAACATGCCTACATTGGAATGATTGGAAGCAGACGCCGGGGGCTTAAGGTAAAAGAAGCTGTGATAGAAAAAGGAAAAAATCCTGCTGTGGTAAATGGTGTGTATACGCCCATTGGATTAGAAATCGGCGCCGAGACCCCAGAGGAAATTGCAGTGGCGGTGATGGCAGAAATCATCCAGGTAAAAAATAAGGAAAAACGTTATCCTGGGTATCCGAAGGAATTGGTGAATGCTGTGGGAAAGGATAAAGCTCATTCTAAAATTCTGGCCACCATTGTAATGCGCAAAGGCTCTGCCCCTAGGGAAATAGGCACAAAAATGCTGGTAATGTCCGACGGAAGCTGTATTGGAACCATTGGCGGCGGATGCGTAGAAGCAGAAATCGTGAGAAAAGCTCTTTTCATGATTCGTTCCAATGGGAAAAAAAGCCTTCGGCATCATGTAGATTTAACCGGAGAGGATGCCCAGGAGGAAGGCATGGTTTGTGGAGGCGTAATTGACGTACTATTAGAGCCTATTTGAAGATAGCGGGAGATAAAAATGAAAGACAAATATGGTAGAGAGATTGAGTATATGAGGATTTCCATTACGGATCGCTGCAATTTAAGATGTCAGTATTGTATGCCAGAAGGAATTTCTCTGGTTCCTATGGAACATATTTTGACCTTTGAGGAAATAGAACTGGTCTGTCAGGCTGCTGCAGAGCTTGGAATTTGCAAATTGAAAATTACAGGGGGAGAACCTCTGGTTCGTCTGGGCTGTCCAGAATTGATTGGCAGATTAAAAAAGATTCTAGGAATTGAGCAGGTGACCATGACTACCAATGGGGTGGAGCTAGAGGGGTATTTGCCTCGTTTGCTGGAAAATGGATTGGATGCGGTCAATGTCAGTCTGGATACCTTAGATCCACAAGTTTTTCAGCAGATCACAGGAAAAGATAAGCTTCATCAAGTATTCTCAGGCATCAGACATGCAGTGGAAGCAGGGCTTTTTGTTAAGTTAAATGTGGCTCTTCAAAAAAATGTCAATGAGAAAGAATGGCTGGAAGTGGCAGAATTGGCAAAGGTTCTTCCGGTGGATGTGCGCTACATTGAAATGATGCCCATTGGTTATGGAAAAAAATATGAGCCTGTGGATCATCGGGAATTATTGGGTAGATTTAAGAAAATTTACCCAGATTTGCAAAGAGATGAAAGCATCCATGGCAATGGACCGGCTGTTTATTACCGGATTCCCCAGGCAATGGGGAGCATAGGCTTCATTAGCGCCATCCATGGAAAATTTTGCCAAAGCTGCAATCGGCTTCGCCTGACATCCCAGGGCAAATTAAAGCCTTGTCTGTGTTATGGAGAGGAAGTGGATTTGATGGAAATCCTTCGGGGAAGTGAAGATGCTATTTGCAAATGGCGATTGCAGGAGCGCGGGACTGTGGAATTAAAGAATCTGTCATGGGAAAATGAAACAGCCATTCGAAAGGAATTGCTGAAGCAGCGGATTTTCCAGGCAGTCAGCAAGAAGCCCCAGGAACACCATTTTGAACGGATGGAAGAAATCACGGAAGAAAAACAGATGGTGCAGATAGGAGGATGAAAATGGGAAAAATAAAAGCAATTTGCATCAGTGAAAAAAAGGGAACCCAGAAAAAAGAAGTGGACCAGGCATTTTTGCAGGAAAATTGGGGGATTGTAGGGGATGCCCATGGAGGGAACTGGCATCGGCAGGTGAGTATGCTTTCCTTTGAAAAGATAGAGGATTTCCGGCACCAAGGTGCAGAGGTAGAATTTGGAGCTTTTGGAGAAAACCTGGTGGTGGAGGGATTTGACCTCTCCCAAATCCCTGTGGGAACCTGCTTTCAGATTGGGAATGCAGTGCTCAAACTTACCCAGATTGGGAAGGAGTGCCATAGCCATTGTGAAATTTATCAAGTGATGGGTGACTGCATTATGCCCAGGGAGGGGGTGTTTACGGAGGTTCTCACAGGCGGTAGCATCAAACCAGGAGATGAAATTCACATGCTTCCCCTTGCAAAAGACCGTCCCTTTACAGCAGCGGTAATCACCTTGAGTGACAAGGGGGCGTCAGGGGAACGGGAGGATAAAAGCGGGCCCTTGATTCAGGAAATGCTAGAAAAACAGGAATATGAGGTGGTGGAAAAGCTGCTTCTTAAAGATGATAGGAAGACATTGGAAAGACAGCTTTGTCGTTTGGCAGACCAGCGGCAGGTAAATTTGATTTTGACTACAGGAGGAACCGGATTTGCCAAGCGGGATGTGACGCCAGAGGCAACCATGGCAGTTTGCGACCGGATGGCTATGGGGATTGCAGATGCCATCCGTCAGTATTCCCTCACGATTACCGGCCGGGCGATGCTCAGCCGCGCAGTATCTGGAATACGCAAAAGCACCTTGATTGTGAATCTTCCAGGAAGCCCAAAGGCAGTCAAAGAAAGCCTGGAATATGTTCTTCCCCACTTGAAACACGGACTTGGCCTGTTGCGTGGAACGGACCAAGAGTGTGGAGGTGTATGAAAATGAAACAAAACATATGGAAAGTCTTATTGGTGGTAGCGGTTATTCTGGCCATTACAGCTTGTGGAAATAAAAAGAATTCACAGGAAGCAGGTACAGGACAGGAAGCGGACATAGGAGAATTGGGAGACCAGGATTCCAAAGATGAACAATGGGAAACAAAAGAAGGGAAAATAGAAATTCAGGTTTTTGCTGCTGCCAGTTTAAGCAAGGCGATCGAAGAGCTTGCATTGGCCTATCAACAATTGCATCCACAGGTGAGTATAGTTTGTAATATGGATAGTTCAGGTACATTAGTGACACAGATTCGGGAGGGCTATGCATGTGATGTTTTCTTTTCCGCAGCGGAGAAACAGATGGATCAATTGGAAGCAGAGGGAAGAATTGTGGAAGGAACCAGGAGCAATGTAGTTCATAATCAGGTGGTGGTGATAGCGGCAAAAGATAGTGGCACAGAGGTAAAAGGACTGAAAAATCTTGGGGATGCATCTAGTATTGCTCTGGCAGGGGGAAGTGTTCCAGTGGGCTGGTATACCCGCCAGGCATTGATGAATCTTGGAATTCTTGAAAAAACAGAGGAACCCTCCCAGGCCGAAACAATACAGATCTCCCAAGCCCTTGGCGGTGTGGAAATTAGTGAACAGGATAACGTGAGCAAGGTGACGTTGGCAGTGGCGGAAGGCTCCTGTGAAGTGGGAACAGTTTACTATTCTGATATTTATGGGTATGAAGACCGCCTGGATATTTTGGAGAAGGTAAGCTATGACTTAAGTGGAGAGGTGCGCTATCCAGCCGCCCAGGTGGTGAATCCAGAGGCGGATGAGAAGCAGGCAGCAGTAGCCAGGGATTTTATAACATTTCTTTCGTCGGATACAGCAAAGGAAATCTTTGAAAAATATTATTTTGATCCAGATGTGGCAGAAACAAATCTGAAAAGTTTTTGAAAGGTCAGGCAATTACGGGTATCTCAGATGTGAAAGGGGAAAGAATGAAAAGTTTTGGTTTGGAGGAAGAGAATGGAAGAATTCAAAAATATTTTGGAAAATCTGGATTGGAGTCCTCTGTTAATCTCTTTGAAAACAGGGATAGTGGCAACTTGTTTTTCTTTTTTTCTGGGGATCTATGCAGCATATAAAGGAATGAAGCTATCTTTGGAAAAGAAATCAGTGATCGATGGACTTTTGACTCTTCCGTTGGTGCTTCCGCCCACCGTGGCAGGATTTTTTCTGCTGCTTGTGTTCAGTAAACGGCGGCCATTTGGGAATTTTTTGTATGATGTATTTGGCATCAAGGTGGTACAGTCCTGGGCAGGATGTGTGATTGCGGCAACAGTGATTGCATTTCCCCTCATGTATCGGAATGCCAGAGCAGCCTTTGAGCAGGTGGATGTTAATTTGATTTATGCTGGAAGAACCTTGGGGATGTCAGAGATGAAAATTTTCTTTCAGGTAATTCTTCCCACTGCTGGTCCTGGTATTGCTTCTGGTACGATTCTGACTTTTGCAAGAGCGCTGGGGGAGTATGGAGCAACCTCCATGCTGGCGGGGAATATTCCTGGAAAAACAGCGACTGTCTCTCAAAAAATTGCTATGGTAATCCAGGATGGAGATTACGTAACGGCAGGGGTGTGGGTAGGCGTTATGGTACTGCTGGCCTTTGTGATTATTGTGTGGATGAACTTAATTACAGGAAAAAAGAACCGCAACGTAACACGCTGGTAGGAACACAAGGAGAATGTAGAGATGGAATCGGTAGTTCAAATCAAGAAAACACTAGGAGAGTTCAGTCTGGATGTGGAATTTGAAGGACACTCCAACCGAATTGGAATTCTAGGGGCATCCGGCTGCGGAAAAAGCATGACATTGAAATTGCTGGCAGGAATTGGAAAGCCAGAAAAGGGATTTATTAAGATGGGGGAAACCTTGTGGTTTGATTCAGAACGAAAAATAAATACAAAGCCTCAGAAACGTAAGGTTGGGTATCTGTTTCAGAATTATGCCCTTTTTCCTACTATGACGGTGGCGGAAAATATTGGAGCCGGGCTACAGGGCAGGAAACCGGAAAAGCGAAGGCGTATTCAGGAGATGATGGAAAAATTTCAGCTTACATCCCTGGCAGACAGACTTCCAGGAGAATTGTCAGGGGGCCAGCAGCAACGGACAGCCCTGACAAGAATTATGGCAGGTGAGCCGGATGTCATTTTGCTGGATGAACCTTTTTCTGCGCTGGATGTGTTTTTGAAAGACCAAATGGAAAAGGAATTGGAGGAGCTGCTATGGGATTACTCAGGTATGGTAATTCTGGTGTCCCACAGCAGAGACGAAATCTATCGGTTTTGCCAGGAATTGCTGGTGATGGATCAGGGACGGTGTGTGGTGTATGGTAAGACCCGAGATATTTTTGCCAAACCTCTTTACCGGGAAGCGGCAAAACTGACAGGTTGTAAAAATATTGCAGATATCAGGCGGTTAGATGCACACCGGATGGAGGTGGCTGACTGGGGCATCTGTCTTTGTCTGGAACAGGAAATTCCCAAGGATATTACCAGTGTTGGGTATCGTGCCCATGATTTTGTGCCCGTCTGGGGAGAAAAGAAGAAAAATTGCCTGAAGGTAAAAGTGAAAAGCATGGCAGAGATGCCTTTTGAATATAATTACTATCTGCTGCCAGAGGAAACGAGTAGCAAAACGGCGGTCAGTTGGTTTGTGCAAGCGGTAGCAACTGGAAAAATTATGGTAAACCAGGAAGTTTATGATGCAATTGAACAAGGAACGGTAAAGAAGGGTGATGTTCTGGGCGTAGCGGCTACTGCTGGGATTATGGGGGCGAAGAGAACTTCAGAGCTGATTCCCATGTGCCATATACTTCCCATTACAAACTGTCATATTGAATTTGAGGGTGATCCACAAAAAAGAGAAATTCGCTGTTTTTGTACCGTAAAAGTCACAGGAAAAACAGGTGTGGAAATGGAAGCATTGACCGGGGTTAATCTAGCGCTTTTAACCATATATGATATGTGCAAGGCGCTAGATAGGCACATGAAGATTGGGGAAATCTATCTTGTGGATAAAACAGGAGGGAAAAGTGATTTTTCTCATGTAAACGGAGTTAGCGTGACAAGGTCTTTCCTATAGAACAAGAAATCCAGCGGCCAGTTCCTGGAGCTGGGCGGTAGTTTCTTCCTCGAGCCCTGGGTTGTAGGTACATCCCACAGGAGATTCTTGGAAGATTACTGCATAGGCAAGGCAGGCTGCAAGATAAGAGCCTTCCAGGGAGGGATGCATACCGTCTTCGTCCCATAATTCAATTTGAGGATATTGTTCCAGACAACGCATAAAAGCTACTCCTCCTGGAATGAGAAGGCTATCCAGTTCCTTGGAGACGCTAATGGTATTCTGGGCCAGAACAGACTGGACATATTCTGGTCCTAAAATGCTTGCCCCTTCTTTTGGGGTCCAGGTCATAAGAAGAGCAGTCTGCCCTCCTGCTGCCCGGATTTTTTCATCCAAAGAAGCCGCAGCAGGAAGCATATTTTCCTCTGGGAAGGAAAATGCATCATTTGTATTTTCCTGTAAGATTACAAAATCCCAGGTTTCTTCGGTGAGCTTTTGATTTAGCATGGAGCCGAGCTCATCGGTATGATCTGCAAATAGTGTCAAAGTGTAAGAGCCTTCTGTTAACTCCTGTACATCGCTTTGATGTCCCATTGCCGCTGCAATTTCAGAAAAAATGATTGGTAAATCGTTCGTATAGGTATGGCTGTTGCCTACAAATAAGATTCTTGGGGTTTCCCCAGCCGCTGGATTAGGAGCTTTTAATGTTAGGGACTGGTTGAAATCAAATGTTTCCTCGGTGTCTTCCAAGGACTGTTCTTTTGATTCCGGCGCTTCGGTAACAGTTGGCGTTGGTGTTTCGGTGACGGCTGGCGTTGGTGTTTTGGCAGAAGGAGTATTTTTTTTCGTGGAAGTAGGAGAGGAACAACCGCCAAGGAGCAAAGCCAGAATCAGCAGAAAGCAACATGTGCTGGTTTTGCTCCAATATTTTCTTTGGATGTTTCTGTTGTGCTTGAAATATTTTTCCTTCATAAGTCAGGGTTCCTTTCTTGTTGAATTTGTGCTAGTCATTGAGAAACTCATATGTTGCATATGGAATATTATAACATGACCAAATACTTGGCGGCAATTAAACTTTGTCTTGACCATACAGTATATGTTAATTACAATGGGGATAAGTAAATTTATCCATGCAATCAAAAAAGAGATTATTGGAGGAAAATATGGATTGGTTATTTAAAATAGCGTTATTTGTGGGGGTTGGATTGGCATTAAATCAGATGGTAAATTTATGTTACCGGCTTGCTTCCAAAAAAACAAATGCAATTCATCTTCGTTTTTTAAAAAGTGCCATCAATGTATTTATTGATATTGTGATTATTTACAGTTTGGTTCAGCAGTTTGACATTACAAAAGATATCAGTAAGGCTTTGCTGCAAAGTGGTACATTGATTGTGGCAATTGCAACCTTTGCTGCACAGCAGGCATTGGCGAATGTTATAAGCGGAATTTCGGTATCGGCGTCCAAGCCTTATAATGTAGATGAAAAAATAAGGGTTATTCAGGGTGGAACCGTGATAGCTGAAGGAGTGGTAAGCGATGTAACCATACGGCATACCGTAATCCGTCAGTTTAACGGGGAATGCTGCATTGTTCCCAATTCCATTATGGATTCAGCCGTTATTATAAACACAAATTATACAGAGAATGTTGGGAATTTTATTGAGGTAGTGGTCTCCTATGATACGGATATTGAGAAAGCCATATCTGTAATGAAGGAAATATGTGCAACCCATGAGCTTACCATAGACACGGATAAGAGCAGTGTTACAGTAAGCAGCTTTGTAGCGGACGGCGTTACGTTAAAGACTACCATTTGGACGAGAGATTTGAATGATAATTTTAAGGCATGCAGTGATATTCGTGCTTCCCTGGTAAAAGAATTTAAAAAGAATGACATAGAAATTCCCTATCAGACTGTGACAATACATCATATGGCGGGTTAATTTTGTGAGTAAACATATGATTGACAAATGGAATTAATTGAAAAGAATGAAATCTATTCCGTGGGGACAAAATTCAGAAGATTCTGTATAAGTGTAAAAATATTGTGGAAGCATTTTTTATGCGCAGTAAACGATGGATTCTCCCCATTCATATTAAAAAAATATGGTGTATCATCAATCATCACTACATCGACATATCTGCGGATCATTCTGCCCACACTTGCTTTGCAAGCTCTATCCGGTAAAAGGGCTGACAAGTTTCCTTGTTGCTTACAAGATGTTACTCCTATTGCTGGTATGGAAAATACGGTGGAATTCTGGGAAATTCTCAGTGGCAAAATTGAAGTTGCAACAGATAAAGCGATAGTATTTATCATGTTATAAAAAGTTCCAGGAATATCTCCTTTCCGGCATGAAAAGACTTTTGAGCAAATATAATGTAAAAAAGAAATTTGCTCTTTATCAGATAGGAATGGCAAAGGAGATAGACTGTCCATGAAATCAACAGGATGTTTAAGTTTTGCCCTTACCTATGGATAAGAGTGGAAAAGGAGTTAATGTGTTACGGAAAATAAAAGTAACGTCATGCTTGGCAGTCATTGTTTTATTTGCAGGTTCTTTTTTTCTAGGTCGGTTTGCAGCTCAGATCGCTCCTACCATAAGTTCAGCCATCCAGACGGATGCAGAGGAAAACTGGGGATTGAGCTTTCAGGAGGAAGGGAAGCTTCCGGTTGCCAATGCAACCATTCAGGAAATGGAAGAGTACAATGCTTACTATGCAAAGGATACCCAGGAAAAGATTTTGTATCTTACCTTTGACTGTGGATTTGAAAATGGAAACACACCAGCAATTTTAGATGCATTAAAAAAACATCAGGCAAAGGCAGCTTTTTTTGTGGTTGGAAATTATTTGGAAACCAGTCCTGATTTGGTGAAGCGCATGTTAGAAGAAGGGCATATTGTTGGAAATCATAGTTATCATCATCCAGATATGTCCAAGATGGGGAAAGAGGAATTTACCAAGGAGCTGGGAGAGCTGGAAACGCTGTATGAACAGACCATAGGGACGCCTATGGAGAAATATTATCGTCCACCCCAGGGAAAGTACAGCAAATCCAGCTTGCAGCTTGCAAAGGATTTGGGTTACCAAACGGTTTTTTGGAGCCTTGCCTATGTGGACTGGAACCAGGACAGTCAGCCTACCCATGAGGAGGCTTTTGATAAATTGCTGAAACGAGTACATCCGGGAGCTGTTGTTTTGTTACATAATACTTCAAAGACAAATGGAGAAATTATGGATGAGCTGCTGACAAAATGGGAGGAGATGGGATATACTTTTCATTCTCTAGAAGAATTGCCAAAAACAGGTGGAGAAGCGTAACATAAAGTATGTTTCTTTTTGCCTTGATTTTTTCTGGTGAAGTTTCCTGATGGTTGATTTTATCTTCTAAAGTATCGGTGCATTCGATTGAAAAATAAGGGTTTTGTTTATTATAATAAAGGCACCATATCAGAAGGAGAAATCATATGAATGAACTGAATTTATCAGAGAATATTACCCGGCTGCGTCGGGAAAGGAAACTTACCCAGGAAGAACTGGCAGATTTCCTTGGGGTAACCAAGGCTTCTGTTTCCAAATGGGAAAATGCCCAGAGTATGCCAGATATTTTACTGCTGCCAAGGCTTGCGGTCTTTTTCGGTGTGACCATAGACGAGCTGATTGGGTATGAAGCCCAGCTTTCCAGTGAGCAGATTCGTCGTTGTTATGGAGAACTATCGAAGGATTTTGTAAATCTTCCATTTGATGAAGCGGCGCAGAAGGTTCGTGCTATGGCACATCGGTATTATTCCTGTTATCCATTTTTACTACAGCTTAGTATTTTGTGTTGGAATCATTTTATGCTGGCTAAGAGTCAGGAAGAAGGAAAAAAGATGCTGCAAGAGGCCATCCAATGGTGTGACCGCATTTTGGATCACTGCAAGGATACTCTGGTGTGCAGCGATGCCTTGTCATTGAAGGCAGGGCTGAATCTTCAGCTTGGCAGGGCGGATGAAGTGATTGAGGCATTGGAACCAGCTTCTGACCCAAGCCGGCTAGCAGGGCAGGATGGAGGAGTATTGGTTCAGGCATACCAAATGGCTGGGAAAATACAGGAGGCCAAAAATTATGTCCAGGTGAAAGAATATACCAGTCTGTTAAATCTGGTGGGAAATGCTGTATTATCTTTATCTTTGTATGAAAATGATATGGAGCGGTGTGAAAAAACCATACAGAGAGTCAAAGGATTAATGGATTTGTACCATTTAGAGCAGCTTCATCCCAATGTTGCAGCGCAGTTTTATTGTCAGGCAGCCATTGTTTTTGCCGGAAATGGAAACAATGAAGAAGCGCTTGTATCCCTCCGCCAATTTGAAAAATGTATCTACGAGCTTTGGGGGTCAGAGCAGATTGTGCTTCATGGCGACGCATATTTTGATTTGCTGGATGTATGGATTGAGGCTCTTCCTCTTGGAAGCATGGCTCCCCGGGACAAGGGATTTATGCTGCAAAGTGTCCAGGAAATCTTTGCCCATCCTGCTTTTGAAGGTTTCAAAGAGAACAAAGAATTTCAAAGCATTGTAAAAAGAGTTCTGGAAGGAGGAGAAAAGTGATGCCTGATCTTAGAGAATTACTACCTTTTTTGATTCCACTGATTGTGGTGGAGGTTGTGTTGTTCCTCTATACGTTGTTTCATATTTTGACTCACAAGAATTATAAACGTGGCAGCCGAGGCTTGTGGATTGCTGTTGTTATTGTGGGAATGCAGTTTGTGGGTCCTATTTTATATTTCCTTTTGGGAAGGGAGGAAATTTAATATGGAACTTTTAACTCTTTCTCATGTGGCAAAGGGGTTTGGAGAAAAAGAGGTATTGCGGGATGTGAGTTTTACTATTCCAGAACATACGGTATTTGGGTTTGTGGGACAAAATGGCACAGGGAAAACCACAACGATGAAATTGATTCTTGGATTGCTGCTGGCGGATCGTGGAGAGATCACACTCAATGGAATACCAGTCTGTTATGGTAATACCCCTACCAACCGTTTTGTGGGGTATCTGCCAGATGTGCCTGAATTCTATTCTTATATGACGGCAGCGGAATATTTGCGTTTTTGTGGAGAAATTGCTGGTATGACAAAAGGGGAGATGAAGAACCGCAGCGAGGAATTGCTGTGTCTGGTAGGATTGGACAAGGAGAAAGGCCGTATCAAAGGATTTTCCCGTGGGATGAAGCAGCGGCTGGGAATTGCACAGGCGTTGTTCGGACATCCGAAACTTTTGATTTGCGATGAGCCGGCTTCTGCGCTGGACCCAACAGGGAGAAGGGAGCTTTTGGATATTTTGGCTGCGGCAAAGCAGCAGACTACCGTGTTGTTTTCCACCCATATTCTTTCCGATGTGGAGCATATCTGTGATCAGGTTGCCTTTCTCCATAAGGGTGAAATTGTCTTACAAGGGTCTGTGGAGGAAGTGTGCAAAAGCAAAAAAACGGCTGGAACAGAGCTGGAAACAGAAAGGCCAGAAGATGCCAGAATGCTCTTGTTGGAATTTCCTTTTCTGAAACCTTTGGAAAAAAACCGACTTTTGTTGGAAGAACCTGAGCGTCAATGGGAAATTCTTAAATTTGTTGCTGATCATAGGCTTGCCCTTTTACGTATGGAGCAGCGAGAGATGGCTTTGGAGGATTTGTTTTTGGAGGTGGTAGGCAAATGAGAGGATTCCTGAAAATTTTGTTTCTGGAGGTGGCGGACAAATGAAAGCATTTCTGAAAAAGGAGTGGATGGAGTGGAAGCGCACAGGGCGTATGCTAGTGCTGCTGTTGATTTTTGCCTTATTCGGTATTATGAATCCGGCTGTGGCCAAGCTTACACCCTGGCTCATGGAAACTTTATCGGAATCTCTGGCGGATACAGGGCTTGTAACTACAACGGTTACAGTGGATGCCATGACTTCCTGGGTGCAGTTTTATAAAAATATTCCCATGACGCTTCTTGTATTTGTTCTGCTTTGCAGTGGAACTTTTACAGGGGAATATCAGAGAGGAACCTTGATTCCTGTGGTAACGAAGGGATTATCCCGTAGAAAAATCCTGGCGTCAAAATCATTGCTTTTGTCTGGCGGATGGACGGCGCTGTATCTGATCTGCTTTGGGATTACTTATGGGTATAATGCTTATTTTTGGGATAACAGCATTGCGAAAAATCTGCTTTTTGCGGCAGTCTGCAATTGGTTATTCGGTGTTTGGGTCACTGCTTTTCTCGTATTTTTTTCCACGGTTGCGCAAAACAGTGCACAGGTGATGCTGGAGACTGGTGGTGTGGTTATGGGGATTTATCTTTTGCATATGTTTCCTAGATTTCAAACCTTTCTGCCAGCAAAGCTCATAGAGGGTTTGGCGCTTTTGCAAGGAGCAGAAAGCCCGGAAAGCTATTATGCTGCTATGACAGCAGCCGGAGTATCCATTGTCTTGTGTATGGCAGCGTCAGTGGTTTGTTTTGATCAAAAGCGTCTGTAATCCCTAGAGTATTTTTCAAACCTTATATTCTTGTTGTATATCCGTTTTTGTGCTAAACTGTTATTGCTAAACCAATTAATAGCAATTTTTTATTCTATAGGAAATACCTTGTCACGCTAACGGGTGAAAGTATCTTTCCTATAGAATAAAGAGGCTCCTATCGCACTGCGACGGCTATGAAATCTGTCGCAAAGCGACCCGCCGCAGGCGGAGAATCCTGCAAAGCAGGATTCTTTCTTAAACTATATACCAGGAATTGAGGGAAAGTTATGGGAAAGACAATTATGTACGAGCAAATATATTCGGATTTGCTGAATAAGATCCAGTGCGGTATATTTGTCCAGGGGGATAAACTTCCGTCGGAGAAAGAATTATCGGAAGAATACGGCGTAAGCCGCATTACAAGCAAACGGGCGCTTGATATGCTGGCCGAAAATCAGTATATTACCCGAAGCAGGGGAAAAGGTTCCTTTGTGGACGGAACCCAAAGCGACGCTTTTGCCCGGGATGTCTTCTCAGAAGAGAGAACAATCCCCAAAAGGCCGTTGATTGGCATAGTTTTTGATGCGTTTGGAAGCGATTTCGGAAGCGGGCTGTTACGCAGCATAGAATTAGAATGCCGGAGAAAAGGATATGATATGTTGTTTCGATGTTCCTATGGCAATATTGAAGAAGAAAATGAAGCGATTCGAAGAGCTCTTTTGCTTGGAGTGAAAGGATTGATTTTAATGTGCGCCCAGGGAGAAGTCTACAACAATATGATTCTTCAGCTTGTGATGGATAAATTTCCAATGGTTTTGATCGACAGGCAGATGAAGGGAATACCAATTCCCTGTGTAAAAACAGACAATTATTCCGCCTCAAAAAAACTGACGCAGATATTGATTTCACGAGGACATAAGAAAATATGCTTTGTATCCCATTCTTTCAGCAATACCTCTACGATTAGCGAACGCCACAATGGTTTTGCGGACGGTATCATGGAGCATGAAGATGTGAAAGGGGTAATTGACACGATACAGTGCTACGATCCAGCGGCAGAAGATATGGTACTGGAAAACATTCACTTTGATCCTTCAGAGATTATGAAGGTAATCAAAAAAAACATAGAATGCACTGCTTTTCTTATTGTAGAATTCCAGATGGGCGTTCTTTTTGGGAGAGCGCTTAAGTCGATGAATCTGAAAAGGGAAATTGCTGTTTTTGATTGTTTGTCGGAAGCTTATATGGACGAATATGATTTTATCTATGTAAAGCAAAATGAGAATTCCATGGGAACCCAAGCTGTGCAGGAATTGTGCGCCGTCATCGAAGGAAAATCCGTGGAAGATATTATCAATATTCCTTATGATGTCATAATACATAAATCTCAGGGTACAAAATAGTACAAATAGAACAAATTACATATAAGTTGATATGTAAATGATATGTGTAAATGATATAAAAAAAGAAGCTGATTTATAGGCATAATTACGAAAGTGCCTGTGAGTTGGCTTTTTTTATTGACAATTTTGCCCAATAATGATATATTTGCCATAACATCACAGAGCATTTCGCCAAAAAGATATAATGATATATTATTTTAATCAGGCATAATATTTGATACAGCCAGAAAGATTTCTATAACGGCCAAAGGACACATGATTTGTAAAAAAAGAAATTTAAAAAGGATATGTTGCCTGTGCCGTTTGAAATAAAAAAATAAGAAAAGAGGAAAAACTATGAAAAGAAAAATTGTTTCTGTGTTAATGGCATCTGTAATGGCAGCTGCATTGCTGGCAGGCTGTGGCGGAAATTCAAACGCTCCTTCTAACTCTGGTTCCGCAGGGAATGAAGAAAAGCCTGCAGGTGAAAAAGCAGATTCTAAAGGAGGAGAGACCGTTTCAGGCGACGGGCAGACACTTACCATTGTTTACAACGATTCCAACGATAATGGGGATAACAGCCCTGTTTATCAATGGATCAATCAGACCTACGAGAACTGGGAGAAGAAGGATGAAGTAAAGCTTGATATCCAGGCGCTTGTAGCAACGGACAGCGATTATGTTACCAAAATACAGACCCTGGTGCAGGATGATTCCACATGCCCGGATCTATTCCTTGAGGATACCTTTCAGTTAAACACAGATGTAGCGGCAGGTTATGTGGCAGATATCACAGATAAGGTAGCAGGATGGGAGGACTGGAATTCTGCAATCATTGAGGCATTGAAACAGGCTACATCGGGCACTGACGGAAACACCTATGCCGTTCCAATTAGCACGGATGTACGGGGGCTATGGTATAACAAAGATGTATTTGAAGCTGCTGGCCTGGGCAGAGAATGGCAGCCGGAAAGCTGGCAGGATATCCTGGACGCCTGTGCTGCAATCAAAGAGAAATGTGAAGACGACGTAGTTCCCATCTGGTTTGCATGCAACAGCGGCGAGGCCGAGGCAACTAGCATGAACACTTTCCAGATGCTTCTGGCAGGAACCGGAGATTCCTTATGTGACGATGCTACTGGAGTTTACAATCTAAGCAGCGACGGCGTAAAAGACTCTCTGGGCTTCATCAAGACATGTCTGGACGAAGGATACCTGGGAACTCTTTCAGAGATACTTGACCCCAGTGATTATACCTACGCAAACCAGTATATGTCCACCGCAAAACTGGGTATGTACTTAAACGGAAGCTGGGGTTATAATGATTATCTTCAGGATTCTGGTTATCCAATGCAGGGCTACACAGACGAGACCCTGTCTGATGCTCTTGGATTTGCTCAGATGCCCACCCAGGAAAAAGGTGGCTATGTGACAATGTCTGGCGGTTGGAGCTGGGCAATTGCCAATAACTCTGACCAGAAAGACCTTTCCTTTGAATTTATTACCGAATTGATGAAATCAGACAACTACATAACGTATATTGAAGGAACCGGAAATCTTGCCACAAGAAACGATATGATGAACTTTGATGCATATAGCAGCAGAATGTACATTGACGAGGCAACCGCAATGTCCGAAAACGCATTCTTCCGTCCTCATGATGAGAATTACTCTAAGGTTTCTTCCTATCTCTATGAAATGGTTGACACTGTAATAAGAAACAATACAGACACCGAAACAGCGTTATCAGACTTCAAAAAAGGCGCTGCAACGGCAATCGGTGAAGATCTGATCCAATAAATTGTCGAAGTGCAGCAAGGGGAAATACAGGACACGATGCTCTTGTATGAAATGCTTGAATGAGTGGGAAAGCCGTCCGTACGGTCTGATTTTAGAAGGATTGCCGGACAGCTTTTCCTTTTTCATTGAGCAGTTTTAAAACTCCAGAAAACATCTGTCCCGGGTTTTTGATGTTCTGACTAGAACAAGGAGGTAAGAATGGAAGTATATAAGAAAAAAAGTTTTTTGAGCAAATATATCTATTTAGTTCCAGCAATCCTGCTTATGCTGTTGTTTTTCGTCTGGCCCATCGTTCTGACCATCTACTATTCTTTTACAAACCTGGCGTTGACTGGTTCTGCAGCCAGCTCCCAGGAGTTTGTAGGAATTGCGAATTATACAAGGATGCTGTCAGACTCTGCCGTTAAGACGAGTATTTTAACAACTATTATTTTCTTAATCGGCTCTGTGGCAGGACAGACCGTTTTAGGATTTGTCATTGCTTATTTGATGAGAGAAAAGAACAGAATATTCCGCCGAATCGTAGGAGCTGTTGTATTGGCCGCATGGGTAATGCCGGAGACAGTGGCGGCAATCTGTGCATATACCTTTTTTACAGACAAAGGAACCTTTAATCTGCTTCTTACTTCCGGCGGACTTCCAATGGTTTCCTGGCTGTTTCGGTATCCGTTGATTTCGGTGGTTCTGGCAAATATTTGGCATGGAACCGCATTTTCCATGATGGTTTACCAGTCAGCGTTGGATAATGTATCAGGAGAGGTGGCAGAATCCGCAATGATTGACGGAGCAAATAAGCTTCAAAATCTATTTTATATTACGATTCCCATTATCAAAGATACCATTATGACCAATACCATGCTGATTACTCTGTCAACACTGGGAACTTTTGGTATGGTATATACAATGACCAGCACGACAGTGCAGACGCTTCCGGTCTTTATGTATATCCGTGCTTTCAAAAATTACGAGCTGGGCTATGGAACTGCGATTTCCATGTTGATACTTTTGATCGGAGTGATATTCAGCATCTTCTATGTTAAGATACAAAGCAAGGACGGAGGAAAATGATGAACAAGAAAAGAGATCAAATTATTGCATATATTGTATTGGCAATCCTGGCTGTCGTGTTTGTAATTCCTCTGACCTGGGTCGTGTTAGCTTCCTTTGACAAAAACGCTACCCTGGCAGTTAGTATGCCCAACCTGACGCTGGATAATTATGCGGAAGTGCTCACAAACGCTGCAAATTTGCGCTCCTTTGGAAATGGGCTTCTGATGGCCCTTGGCACCTCTGTATTTGTTGTTATTTTTTCTATGCTGGCGGCTTATCCGCTGTCTAGATTTGAAATGAGACATAAGAAATTGTTTATGCTTGGCATGCTCTTTATGACATCCCTTCCGATCACAACGATTATGGTTCCGGTATTTCGGATTTTCGTAGCAGTGGATTTGTATGATAACCGTCTCGGCATTATTTTGTTCATGACGGCTTCTTCCATGCCTTACGCAATCTGGATGATGAAGAACTTTATGGATGCGGTTCCCCTCTCGCTGGAGGAAGCGGCATGGATAGACGGAAGCGGCAAGTTAAACGGAATCATCCGGGTTGTTATGCCCTTGATGCTTCCTGGAATTTTTACGATTGCAATTTATACCTTTTCCGGCGCATGGGGTAATTTTTTTGTGCCCTTTATCCTACTTTCCACCGGTGAGAAATATCCGGCGTCTATCATGCTGTACCAGTTTTTTGGACAGCATACAGTAGCGTACGGCACATTAGCGGCATATTCCATTGCTTATGCAATGCCGTCGGTCATCCTTTATGTTATCACTCAGAAGTGGATGTCCAGAGGTTTTGGTATGTCAGGAGCGGACAAAGGCTAGCGAAAGGAGATTTTATGATATGCAGCAGCTTAGCGACTTATTAGCTGTAAAAGAATTTGTGGAAAAAATCAGAAGACAGTTGAACGTTGAGAAACTGAACATCGGCGATGTGTTTGAGCGGTGCTTTTTAAGCACCCTCGACACTACGGTTCAGCAAAAAGAAGATGGTACAACCTTTATTATAACTGGAGATATTCCGGCAATGTGGCTTCGTGATTCTGCTTGCCAGGTGAAGCCCTATTTATTTGTGGCAAAAGATTCCAAAGACATAGCTAGGATGATAGAAGGCGTGATCCGCAGGCAGATAAACTCTATTCTGATTGATCCTTATGCCAATGCATTCAATGAGTGTGCCAACGGAAACTGCTGGGAGCATGATAAAACAGACATGAAACCGGAATTATGGGAGCGCAAATTTGAGATTGATTCCCTCTGTTTTCCCATAGAACTGGCCTATCTGTACTGGAAATACTGTGGAATCACGAAAGCTTTCGATGCTGATTTTCTCAAAGCGGCGAAATTGATTGTTTCAGTTTTCCGGATTGAGCAGAATCATGAGCAGAAATCAACGTATTCCTTTGAACGATTCAACTGCGGATTTGCGGATACTTTGTCAAGAAACGGAAAGGGAGCTTTGGTGAATCCGAAAGCAGGGCTGATTTGGTCCGGCTTTCGCCCCAGCGACGATGCCTGTGTTTACGGCTATTTGATTCCGTCAAATATGTTTGCGTCTGTCATCTTGGGCTATTTGTCTGAAATTGCCTCCCAAATCTACCGGGAAGAGGATTTTGCTGCAGAGACCAGGGCATTTTCCCAGGAACTCCGGGCCGCCATTGAAAAAGCAGCGATTGTAAGGCCTGATGGAAAACGTTTTTTCAAGCCTTTTTACGCCTATGAGGTAGACGGATATGGACAATATATGATCATGGACGACGCCAACCTTCCCAGCCTTTTATCCATGCCCTATTTTGGTTATTGCAGTGAGGAAAATGAATATTACAAAAATACCAGGGAGATCATTCTAAGCGAACAAAATCCCTATTATTATAGTGGAAAATACGCAAAGGGAATTGGGAGCTTCCACACGGCCTCAAATTATGTATGGCATATTTCCATGGGTATGCAGGGACTAACTTCCCCCTCCCGTGACGAAAAGAGAAAGATCATTGAAACTATGGTATCCACAGACGGCGGCACAGGCTGGATGCACGAGGGAATTGACGTCAACGACCCGTCAAACTTTACCAGGCCATGGTTTTCATGGGCGAATGCGATTTTCACAGAGCTTGTTCTGGATTATTGCGGATACAGCATAACGGACAGCTCCCGTTGGACCTAATACGGAAGCTTTCCGTTATGTTTCACACAATTAGTAAAATAAGGAGAATTCTGAATGGTTCTATTAAGAGAAAGAGAAGGAAAATTGATCCAGGATCTCAAAGAATTAATTTACAGCCGGATCTATCCAATCAAACAATACCGAATGATAAAAACGAAGACACAATTTGAACATCTGGAATCCATCAACACCGAACATTGGGAAGTTATGACAAACCGACAGCTGTGGGGAGGGCACAGGGAAAATTATTACTTTGAAACGGTGATTACCGTTCCTTCGGAATGTGAGGGAAAACCTCTTGTGTATGAACTGAGAACTGGCCAGGAGGGGGGATGGGATGCTCTCAATCCCCAGTTTTTGGCATATGTAAACGAACGTATTGTACAGGGCTTGGATGTTAATCATCGGGAAATATTGTTAACCGAATGCGCCCATACTGGAGAAGAATACAGGATTATACTGTCAGCTTATACGGGAGACCATAATTTTTCCCTGCTCATGGATTCAGAGTACAAGGTCCTGGAACGAGAAGTGGAGCATTATTACTATGACATTTCCGTACCTTTCGAGGTGGCAAAACTCCTGCCCAGGGACAGCGCTGAATATATAGAAATGATTCAATGTCTCAATCAATCCCTGAATCTGCTTGACCTGCGGAAAAAATATTCCCCAGAATTCTATGATAGCCTTGCAAAGGCCCAGGAATATATTACAGAAGAATTCTATAAAAAAATGTGCGGGCATTCAAAGGAAACCGTCTGTTGTGTGGGACATACCCATATAGACTGCGCATGGCTTTGGACCCTTAAAACTACCCAGGATAAAGTAGTGAGAAGCTTTTCCACCGTACTGGAGCTTATGAGAAGATATCCAGAATATAAGTTCATGTCCAGCCAGCCTCAGCTCTATGCTTATGTGAAAAAGAACGCACCGGAAATTTACGCTCAGATCAAAGAGCGTATTGCAGAGGGACGCTGGGAAACTGAAGGAGGCATGTGGGTGGAGGCAGACTGCAACATCCCCTCCGGCGAATCATTGGTTCGGCAATTCCTATATGGCTTGCGTTTTTTTGAAGAGGAATTCCAGACAAAAAATGAAATCTTGTGGCTCCCAGATGTATTCGGATATTCGGCAGCGTTGCCTCAGATTATGAAAAAGTGCGGCATTCATTATTTTATGACCACAAAAATCAGTTGGAACGAGTTTAACAAAATGCCCTATGACACGTTCCTGTGGGAAGGCATAGACGGCACAAAAGTGCTGACGCACTTTTCTCCTTCCCGGGATTATGGGAAAGGCGCAATTGAGGGAAGCGCGGAGACAGAGCATTTTACCACATATAACGCAATGCTGAACCCTTCTCAAATCAAAGGAAACTGGCAGCGTTACAGTCAGAAAGACCTTCACACCGATACGTTGATGAGCTTCGGATACGGCGACGGGGGCGGTGGTCCTACAGTAGAGATGCTGGAAAACTGTAGGCGGCTGGAACAGGGGATTCCGGGAAGCCCAAGGGCAAAACAGTCCCATGCCCTTGAATTTTTTCAGAATCTGGAAAAGGCCGTAACGGATAATCCTTATCTGCCCAAGTGGGTAGGGGAACTTTATCTGGAATATCACCGGGGCACTTACACTTCCATGGCCCGGAATAAAAAGTTTAATCGTAGGTCAGAATTTGCCTGTGAGAATCTGGAGTTTTACAGTGTGCTGGGAAAGAAACTGCTGAAACGCCCCTATCCACAAAAAGAGCTGAATGAAATATGGGAAATCGTGCTCAGAAACCAATTCCATGACATTCTGCCAGGATCATCTATTCTGGAAGTCTATGAGGATTCCCAAAAGGAATATGAACATGTATTATCTTTTACAGAACAGATGACCAGAGAGATACTTGAGGCAGTGGCCGAGCATGTGGACGCCCAGGAAAATGATATTGTGCTCTTTAACCCCAATGATGCGAAAGGGCCGGCGCCCGTCCTCATTCCATGTTCCTGCATTGCAAATGATACCGGCTCCCTTGCTCTGTCCGACGGCTGCAAAGAGTATCCCCTACAAAAAACATCCGAAGGATATATCGCTGTTTTGGGTGAAATACCAGTGAGGGGATACTGCACCTATCAGACCGTGAAAAAAGAAGTCCCAGAAAACCAAATGATTCGTTCACAGCAAGAAGTGGACACTCCCTATTTTCATGTGGTCATCAACGAGGCTGGGCAATTTACCAGCATTTACGATAAGTCTGCGGGCCGGGAAATTATACCGGAAGGGAAGGTGGCAAACCAGATTGTCACTTATGAAGATAAGCCCCACAATTTCGACGCTTGGGACATTAACAATTATTATACGGAAAAATCCTGGGAAGTAAACGAGGTTTCCAATATAGAGATCTTGGAGAATGGACCAATCCGGGCATGCATTCGGATTGAACGTGCCTATCTGGATTCCAAAATCGTACAGTATCTGTATTTTTATCAGGATTTGTACCGGATTGATATCTGCAATGAAATTGACTGGAAAGAAGCGCAAATCCTTGTTCGGGATTACTTCCCGGTGGACATTCACACAAATGAAGCTGTTTTTGAAATTCAATATGGAAATGTAAAGCGCGCCACACACAGCAATACCATGTGGGATTTTGCAAAATTTGAAGTCTGTGCCCACAAATGGTTGGATGTAAGCGAAGCCGGCTATGGCGTCAGCATGCTAAATGACTGTAAATATGGCTGCAGCGTAAAAGACGGCGTTATCGGCCTGACGATGTTAAAGTCAGCTTTATATCCGAATCCGGAGGCGGACAAAGAGCATCACACGTTTTGGTATTCCATTTGTCCCCATGAAGATGATTTCAGAGCGGGGCATACGGTAGAAAAAGCATATCTGTTTAACAATCCGCTGACAGCTGTTGTGAAAAAGAACGTCGGAGGCTGTTTGTCCCAGAGGTATTCTTATGTGACTGTGCAGGAGCAGAATGCAGTGATCGAAGTGGTAAAGCAGGCAGAACGTTCGGAGCATACCGTGATTCGTCTTTATGAATGCCAGAACAGAAGAGGGAAAATAACCTTAACGGTACAGGAAGATTTTAAAGAGGCATGGGAAAGCGATATGCTGGAGAACACAGAGACGAAGCTTAAGACAGAAGGAAATACGGTATTTACAGATATCATGCCATATGAAATCAAGACAATTGTATTAATTGGAGGCTGAAAATGAAGAAAAAGTATATCATCGATACATCAGAAAACAAGGCATTTATGAAGGAAATCAGAGATAATTTACTGCAATTCGGACATCAGTTCCCATCTCCTGAAGGAGCGTCATATTATCTTGGAGATGACGGCGCGCCATGGAAAGAACGAAACCGGGAAACATGGATTACCTGCCGTATGGCCCATGTCTATAGTATCGGAACATTGCTGGGACATGAAGGCAGCGAAAAGCTAACAGATGCGGCCCTTAAGGGGCTTAGAGGTGTCTTGAGGGATGAGAAAAACGGGGGCTGGTACGCAGGAGTCACTTCTTGCGGCGACATTGTGCCTGGAAAACAATGTTATGCCCATGCCTTTGTCATTCTTGCCTCATCTTCCGCTCTGCTGGCTGGGCGGGACGGGGCAAAAGAATTGCTGGATGAAGCTCTTAAAACTTTTGAACAGTATTTCTGGGATGATAAAAACAGTCTGACCTTCGACACCTGGAATACGGAATTTACCCTGCTGGATGATTACCGGGGTATTAATGCCAATATGCATACGGTAGAAGCATTTCTTGCGGTGGCGGATGCCACAGGAAATCAGGAATATCGGGCAAGGGCTGGCAGAATTATTGACCATGTAATCGGCTGGGCCTTGGCCAATCAGGACAGAATACCAGAACATTTCACTAGGGACTGGAAGGCAGATTTGGAATGCAACCAAGATAAACCGGACGATCCCTTCAAACCTTACGGCGCAACTCCAGGACATGGGATTGAATGGGCAAGGCTCATTTGCCAGTGGGCATGTGCAGCATATGGCGCAGAAAACGCTGGAAAATATATAGAAAGCGCCGAACGGTTATATCGACGGGCCATCCAAGACGCATGGAATGCGGATGGCGCACCGGGTATCGTCTACACCACTGATTGGAGTGGAAGACCAGTGGTGCATGACCGCATGCACTGGACGCTGGCAGAGGCCATTAACACTTCTGCTGTATTGTACAGAATTACAAGTAAATCGGAATATGCAGACGACTATGCAATGTTTTTGCAATATCTGGATGAAATCGTTCTGGATCATGAAAAGGGATCATGGTTCCATCAGCTGGATGAGCACAACCAGCTGATGGGCACCGTATGGCCGGGCAAATCGGACATTTATCACGCTCTTCAGGCAACGCTGATTCCCTATCATCCAGTAGATGTGTCGATTGCGGCGGCAGTGCGTTTTGGACAAAATAGAAAATGTTAAAAAATCACTTGATAGGAAACTGGATGCGTTTTACAATAAGTATGTGTAAGAAATAGATGTTACTCTGGCGGTTGAATATCAATGTTTTTACCTGCCAGGGTAATCGTGTCCAGAAAGGAAATTGATATGGCAGTACTATATAATATTTACTTCAGTGGGAAAGGAACTACGAAAATTTGTGCAGAATGTATTGGGACAGGTCTGCATATGGAGTGGAAATCTTATGATTGGCGAAAACAGCCCTGTGAAACAGAATTGAAGATTCCAAGGGAGGATGTTTTGTTGTTTTCCATGCCTGTATATGGTGGATTTATCCCAAAAATGTGCGCTGAAATGGCAGCGAACCTAAAAGGGAACCATACGCCGGCAATTATTGCAGCAGTTTATGGGAATCGTCATTATGACGATGCTTTATTGCAGATGAAAGAACTACTAACAGCTCAGGGATTTTGGGTGATTGCGGCTGGGGCTTTCTTAGCGGAGCATTCTATTTTTCCCCAGGTTGCAGCCGGACGGCCAGATGAAAAGGACCAGGAGGCGATGGCAGCATTTGCATCGGAATGTAGCCATATTTTAGAAGGGATGGATATGCAGCAATACAGTGAGATTGAAGTGCCTGGCAAAGCAGGATATGATGTGCAGGCATTTCAGGGCGTGCCATTTCACCCAAGCGGGGATGATAGCTGTAACGGTTGTATGACATGTGTAAATGCATGTCCGAAAAAAGCTATCGACTCAGAACATCCCCGGGAGACAGATAGTGAACGCTGCATTTCCTGCGGCGCTTGTATCAGTGTTTGTCCCACAGGAGCAAGAAATTATCATGGCGATAGGTATCAGGCGGCGGGAGCGCAGTTTACGGAGAAGTGTTCTGTATATAGGATCCCAGAGACGTATTATGTAAATAGGAGATGCAGATATGTTTGAAACCTTGATGGAGATTATGGAACCAGAGATGCCGACATAAAGGCAGTAATCATGAAAAAGTATGGCCTTTCCATAGAAGAAGCAAAAGAGTATTTATAGAAATTGCTATTTAACCCAGTCCGCCAGACGGCTGGCTGGGTTATTACTCCGGCGGTTAAATATCCTGAAAGGGAATGGTATCCTCGGTAAAATGATGCGAATGATACGAGCTTTCCATGCAAGCTCCAAGACTTATTGTTTGGATTTCGTTAATTCTATCCCTTCTTTTCCAGATAAATGCTCAATGGATAGTTCTATCATGCACAAGGATTCCCAGTCTTTGTCAATTTCCCTATTGTGTTCATCCTCACTGCCCTCTGGATAATATTTTTCTGCCAAAGCTTTGATGGCAGCTCTCATTTCTCTTTCATCTGTTAGGATGCGGATTTTTCCAAAAGCAATTGCGCTTCGGTAAGAAGTGGTATATTTTTCTGGAATGACAGTGTCTTTGTCAATCACGCAAAAGGATGCTTTACTGAAGTTTTTGATGGCGTCAATCTTATGCCCACTTTTGGCGCTGTGGAAATATAATTTAGAGCCATAGCATACATAACTGATTGGGACAGCATAAGGATAACCTTCATCACCTAATAAGGATAACACACCAGATGTACCTCTTGATAAAATCTTCCTGGTTTCTTCTTCAGATAACGTCTGTTTTTTTCTGCGCATTTCTCGAAACATGTTTTTTACCTCCTGTTGATGTTTTGCTTTTTTTGATATACAGTCTGATTCCAGCGACAGCCACTATGCTTTCGGTGAGTGGGTAGGACAGCCATACTCCTGTCATTTGAAAAAAAGAGGACATTAGGAAAGCCATTGGAAGAATGACAAAAAATCCTCTTGACAGTGAAACAATCTGTGCTGGAAATGCCTGCTCTGTGGATGTAAAATAGGTAGACAAAATAATATTGAAACCCACAAAGGGAATGGCCATAAAATATAATTTCAAACCAGTTTCAGCAATTTGCTGGAGCTCTCTGTTTTGTTCGCTGTTAAAAATTCCAACAACTGGTTGCGCTGCTGCCAGAAAAAAGAAATAAACACAGAAGGAAATCACCAGAGCAGTTGCTGCAGCGTATTTGAAAACCTGGCGTATGCTCTGTGGATCGTTGTAACCGTAAAGCCTGCTTAATATTGGCTGTGCCCCTTGCGCGATTCCCGTATAAACGGAGGTGATGACAAGGGACAGGTTTGCCACTACGCCATAAGCTGCAACACCAATGTTTCCCTGTAATGTTAAGATTACAGTATTAAAAACGATCATGACAATTCCAGAAGCGACCTCGGTAATCAGCGAGGGAATTCCTAAAGAAATAATAGTTCTGGTCAGTGCAGGTGACGGTTTTGCTTTCTTAAAATGAAATTGATTCTGTTTTGCCGTCCAGTGCCTGGATAAAATGGTTAAGCTGATAACGGGCGCGCATCCAGTTGCCAGAACTGCACCGAATATCCCCATGTGTAATGGGAATAAAAACACGTAATCTAATACAATATTGGAAAAACTGCCAACCAGCATTGCAGTCATGGATAATTTCGGATTTCCGTCATTTCTGACAAAACAAAGCAAAAGGTTATTGGTCATAAAAATGGGGGCAAACAGTAAAATGACCTGTAAATATATTTTGGTCATATCAAAAATTTCTCCATCAGCTCCCAGCAGTACCGCAAGATTTCCAGAGAATAAGGCTCCTGCTGCCAGAAAAAAGACAGAAGATACAGCCGTGGCAAAGAGTGCGGCTGAATATACATCATCTGCATGGGGGGAATTCTTCTGCCCTCTGAAAATAGAATATTTTGTTGCGCCGCCCATTCCCAGCATAAGGCCGAAGCCATGGATAAAGCTGTAAATGGGAATTGCAAGGTTAAGGGCAGCTAAACCGTTTGCGCCTAATTTTTTGGAAATAAAAAATGTGTCAGCAAGTATATAGCAGGATAGTCCAATCATGCCGCAGATATTTAAAGTGATATACTGAAAAAATTCTTTAAAAAGGGTTTTTTCTTTCATTTGTTGCCTCCTCTCATACAAAAAAGACTTTTAGGTAGTTGTAAAGGAATTTCTCCACAAATAAAACGTCAGAACTTTCTATCTTCTAAGACCTAACGATAGGAAGCCTGACGTTTTATCTCTTTACCCGGTGGCAAAAGAGCAACGTTGTTTTCTGGATTAGTTGGATTATACATGAAATCTGCGGAAAATGCAATGGCAGTAGGAAAGAGAAATAGATATTTTTTACAGGTTGTGTTATGATAGGACCGAAGGATGAAGAAAGAATACATTGTGTGGAAGGAAGATTTATATTTCTGGCACAGATTGTTGAGACAACCAAGTGGAATAGGATTGCAATAGAGGTGGAATTATGAAAGGAAAGTTGGAAATATGCGTAGATTCTGTAGAATCTGCAAGGCTCGCAAAAGAAGCTGGTGCGGACCGTCTGGAAGTCTGCGCAAATCTAATCATCGGAGGAACAACGCCAGGAGTAAGTCAGTTCCGGCAGATTCGTAAGTCATGTGATATACCATTAAATGTGTTGGTACGTCCAAGATTTGGAGATTTTTTGTATACAGATGCAGAATTTCAAATGATAGAAGAAGATATTCAAATGTTTCAGGAACTAGGTGCGGATGGAGTGGTAATTGGATGCCTGAATGCAGACGGGAGTCTGGATGCAGGCAGAATGGAAAGGCTGAAAGCATGTGCAGGGCAGATGCATTTCACCCTGCACAGGGCCTTTGATGTGTGTGAGAATCCATATCAGACTTTGGAGGATGCAGTTGCTTTGGGTGTTGATACTATTCTTACCTCAGGTCAGGCGCCTGTATGTACCCAGGGAAAAGAAGTTCTGGAAAAGTTAATCGTGCAGGCAAAAGAACGGGTGGAAATCCTGGTTGGCGGCGGAGTAAATGCACAAGTCATTCGGCAGTTATCAGAGGAAATCCATGCATACAGCTTTCATATGTCAGGAAAGTGTGTGGTAGACAGTGGTATGGTTTATCGAAACAAGAATGTAAATATGGGACTTTCGGGATTTCCTGAATTTGATATTTTGCGTGCAGATAAAGGAGAAATCCAAAAAGCGAGACAGGCAATGGACAAAAATATGGAAGAAGAGAAAAATATAAAGGGGATACAATAGAAATGTTTTCAAAAGAATTACAAGAATATGCCCAGGGAAAATACGACAGTCGGATGTGCTTTATAGAAACGTTAAAAAAACAAATCCAGCAAAAAATGGACAACTGTACATTAGAAGAACAGATTTTGATGAAGTTTTTCTATGGGACAATGCCTTTGCGGGATTTGGGAGAATATGATTTTGAAGTATTTTTAGGATTTGTGCGGCATGGTCTTATGTTGTATCAGACCATGGAGTGGTGCCAGAATCTGCCAGAGGAAATATTTTTGCATCATGTACTATATTATCGCATTAATTCGGAAAATATTGAAGATTGCCGTTCTTTCTTTTATCATCAGATCATAGAACGGATTCAGGGGAAAACATTAGAGGAAGCTGTGTTGGAAATCAATTATTGGTGTGCAGAAAATGCCACATATGAGTCTACGGATATCAGAACCATCTCGCCATTGACGATGTATCATTGTGGAAAAGGAAGGTGTGGGGAAGAATCTACCTTTGCAGTGACAGCATTTCGAAGCGTAGGAATTCCGGCCAGACAGATCTATGCGCCATGGTGGGCGCATTGTGATGATAATCATGCATGGGTGGAAGTCTATGTAAAAGGGAAATGGCATTTTTTGGGCGCTTGTGAACCAGAGGAGGCGCTAAATAAAGGCTGGTTTGTAAATGCTTCCTCACGGTCAATGATAGTCTATGGAAGGGATTTTTCCGATTATAGGAGCGAATGCGCCTGGCAGGAGAAGAATTCTATTTGCAGTGAGCCATCCTTTTCCCAGGGAGAGCTGCCATATTATAAAAATGTAACAGCAAGGTATGCACAAGCAAGGGATTTTCAAATAAAGGTGCAAGAGGAAGACGAAACTCCGGCTGCAAAGGCTAAGGTTTTTGTAGAAGTTCTCAATGGTGCAGCGTATCGAAGCATTGCGGCGCTTGATACAGATTTAGAAGGCAAGGCCAGCTTGTGCATGGGAATGGGAACGGTTCATTTCTGGGCAATCAGAGAAGAGAGATTCGGTGAAATGATTGTCGACACAAAAGAGAAAAAAGAGGTAGCTCTGATTCTCAAAGAAAGAGAAGAGAAGGAGGTTGGAGCCTGGATTGATTTTGACTTAAAGGCTCCAAAGGAAAGTATGATGCATACCGTATCCTTGACCAAAGAGCAGAAGGAAAAGAACCGGAAGCGGATGAAGGAGGCGGCAAGACTGCGGGCAAAGCGGCTGGATGGATATTATGAGAAAGCTCTGGCAGAAAAATATCCACAGGAGGAAAGGATACTGCGCCTGGCAGGAGGTAATTTCCGTCAATTGTATCAGTTTTTACAAGGGAAGAATAACTCAGACAGAAAAGAACTTTTGGATTGCTTAAGTGCAAAAGATTATAGGGACGCCAGAGCGGATGTGTTGGAGGAGCACTTACAGTATGCTTCTAAATACCGTGCAGAATGGGAAGAAAAGGGGGAGCTTGAAATTTATATAAGGTATATCCTTTGTCCCCGCATATATTTTGAAGAGATGACAAGCTACCGAAAATGGATGGAAGATTCTTTTGATGATAAGGAAAAAGAACAGTTTCGGGAGAACCCAAAAACAATCTGGACCTATCTTAAGGCAAAGATAAGCTACGATGCAAAACAGGATTACAGTACCATTTTCTCTACCCCATTGGGCACATGGGCTCTTCAGTTCGGGAATCCTATGAGCCAGAGAATTCTATGTGCAGCCATATGCCGTACCCTGGGGATTCCGGCACGGATGAATCAGGCTACGCAAGAGGTGGAGGTATATAAAAATGGTATTTTTGTAAGAATATCAGGAGAAGAGAAGGAACAGGAGCCGGTAACTTTGACCTTGCAACGAGAAAAGGGAGAGGAATGGAGCTATGGACAGAATTGGACCATTGGAAAATTTTGGCAGGGCCGTTTTGTTACCTTAGATTATCCGGAATTGGAATGGGAAGAGCTGGAACTGAAATTACAATTGGAGCCAGGATACTACAGGATATTGACAGCAAATCGGCTGCCAAGCGGGGATCAGCTTGCATCAGAATGCAGAATACTCATGGAGCAAGGACATCCTCTTAGCCAGTTTCTTCGTATGCGTTCCGGCCGTCCAGAAGAATTGCTGGTATCACACATGTTGGAAGATTTTGAAGTGATAAAGGATGGGGAAAAAAGGAAAATTTCTTCATTGACGAAGGGCAGCGTACATATTCTTGCATTCCTTGAGCCAGGGGAGGAGCCTACCGAGCATGTACTGAATGAAATAGCCATGCATCAGGAAAGTCTCCGAAGAATGGGAGTTGGCATATGTTTTATCATAAGGAATCAAGACGTCACAAAGACAGAAGCCTGGGAGAAAGCCATTCAAGCATTTCCAGAGATAACCATAGTGACTGGCTCTTTGGAGGAATTGGTGGAACCAGCAGCACGAAAAATGTACACAGACCCAGATAAATTGCCCTTGCTATTGATTGTAAATCCAGGATTACAGGGGATCTATGCATGTAGTGGATATCATGCAGGAAGTGTCAAATTGATGTTGGAATTGTTGCGTGTGAACGAGACTTTAGAAAGAGGAGAATAAAACAGGGCTGATTCGTGAACTGTAAGTTGTGTAGGGAATATATGGGGAAAGTTCCAGTGCTTGCTTTGTTCTTAAAGGATATTTCAAATCTGGAGATACGGGAGATATTTACGGCACAGAAGATGGAGTAATATAACCAATAAAATTGAAAAGGAGACGAATGCTATGCGTGAAACAAGGACAATAGAATTCAAGGAAACAATTGGGGCAAAAGGGTGTTATAAAAGTTGAAGGCAGGGGAAGAGGTACGAAGTATATAATAAAATAGTGTGGGAAGCGAATTTGTAGCATTTGCAGAAGAGTTGATAGATAATTATATTCAAAATGCATTTCTTTGCAATGCATCGATAGTAGGAAACTACATTTTGTAAGAAAAGAGGCAATTACTTAAAAGAGATTTGATTTTGTGGGATCAAATCATTTCCGAAAATTCCCTGGCCGTGGGGAAATAGAAAGCAGCCTTGAATGTACAGGCTTAGAAATTTTATCTGGATATGGTGGATTACCATTAGGAATGATACATTTTATATGGGGAGAGGGTGAAGATGTATCTCCAGAAAGGGGATCAGGCTTTGCCAGCTTTTCAGGAGTATCCTAATCTGCAGATTGGGTATGGGGCGTTGTGCAAGGAGGGGAGTCTTCTGGGGTAGAATGGGGAGGTTTTTGGGATAATAAGCACTTTGTTTTGGCATATATGTTGTCGAATAAAGTGCTTATTATGCATTGTTCGGATTTTATATAGACTTTGGTAGGGCTAAAATGAATAATAATTCACCACTTTACAACTTTTTGTATACAGGATTATGAGTGAAAAATAATCAGGTAGTTATTATATTTGAAAATTTGAAAGAAGGTTGCAATATACAGTGAAAAAAGTTTGTGACATTAACTTGACATATGTAGGGTATGGGGCATTTTGTGTGGCGGATAGTTTGCTGGTATAAACGATGATTTTTTTACACAAAAATGATATCCATTGCACTTGAAATTTTTGGAAGGAGATGACAGTTTCCATTTGACAAATATTAACAGCTATGTTTTAATAGAACAGTAACCAAAAGGAAAAAAATAAGAAAGCGAGGTAAAGTGATGATTAAATTGACAAAAACCAATGGAAATAGCTTTAGTAACTTCATAAAGAAAACGAACAGATTTACCTCGGTGATTGCAGGCGGGATTCCCCATTGATACAAAGAAGCATAGGCAGGTTGGTTTATGCAATGTGAATGGATAGAATAGAATCAGGCTGGATTTGCATATACAGAAGTTGTGTATGCAGTTTGTACAGAAACAATGGTCTCGTGGGTAAACCACGGGGCCTTTTATTTATCTTATAGGAAAGACCTTGCCACGCTAAAGCGTGAAAGTGTCTTTCCTATAAGACAAAAAATAATATGCGCACTCGCACAAGAGGTAAAATATTGCTTCGCAATTGTGCTCGGCGCGGCAAAATGTGCAAGCCCCTAATGAGTGAGGGGTTAGGGGAGCCTCAGTGGGCTTGCCCACTTTGTTATTCTATAGGAAAGACCTTGTCACAATAAATAAAGTTTTTATCCCACTTGACAATCATTGTGTCAGAAAGGAGAGTTTCATGAAAAAGATATTGAAATATATTGGCCATTACTGGTATGCATATCTTTTTGCCATCATCTGTATGGTGACGGCAATCGTGCTGGATATGCTCTATCCAGTCATTACAAAAAGCATTGTAGATGATGTAATTATCGGAGGAAAAATAGAATTGCTGACTGGGCTGCTTGCAATGATTGTGATTATCGGAGCTGGGAGAAGCCTGGGCGGTTACCTGAAAGAATTGACCTTTGATACGGTAAGCGTTAAGATTGCGGCAAAGCTGCGGAAGGATTTGTTTGCACATATTGAAAGCCTGTCTGTGGATTATTTTGATGATACAAACACCGGAGAATTGATGGCAAGGGTCAAGGATGATGTGGATGCAGTCTGGAATGCCCTGGGCTATGTGGGTATGCTGATGATAGAAGTGATCATCCACGTTTCCATGGTGCTCTACTGCATGTTTACATTGAACTGGAAACTGGCCTTCCTTCCTCTTGCAGCTATGATTTTGATGGGAATTACAGCTATTATTATGGAACAGAAGCTAGATAAAATTTATGAAGCCATCAGTGAGGAAAATGCAAAGCTCACAGCCATTGCAGAGGAAAATCTGGCAGGAGTGCGTACGGTAAAAGCATTTGCTCGGGAAAAGTTTGAAATTCAGAAATTCCTTTCCCATAATCAGCAATATTATGACTTAAATATCCAACAGGCAAAAACATTGGTGCGTTTTTATCCCATTTTTCAGTTTACCGGAAAGCTGCTTCCGGTGGTAATGGTAATTATCGGCGGTTTTCAGGTGGTTCATGGGAAAATGACCTTGGGAAGCTTGGTGGCTTTTTCAGAATATTGCCGGAATATTGTGTGGCCCATGGAAATGCTAGGGTGGATTACCAATGATTTGTCCTCGGCCGTTGCCTCCTGTAAAAAAATCAATAAAATCTATCAGCAGGAATCTTCCATTAAGGAACAGGAAAATCCCGTTGTATTGGAACAGGTAAAAGGGGATGTTTCTTTTGAACATGTGTTTTTTGCCAGAGGAAATCAGAAAATTTTGGAGGATGTTTCTTTCACATTGCCTCAAGGAAAAACCCTTGGAGTAATGGGAGCTACGGGAGCGGGAAAAACTTCTATGATAAATTTACTGACACGTTTTTTTGATGTGGAAAAAGGCAGTGTGAAATTGGACGGAGTGGATGTGCGGGAATTATCTTTACAGCAGCTGCGCAGCAATATTGGAGCAGTGATGCAGGATGTTTTCTTATTTTCCGATACCATTTCTGAAAATATCCGTATGGGACAGCGGGCGACTATGGAAAGTCCTGCTATGGCGCATGCGGCTAAGCTGGCTCAGGCCCAGGGATTTATTGAAAAAATGCCGGAAACCTATGAGACAGTCATTGGGGAACGAGGCGTAGGGCTTTCCGGAGGGCAGAAGCAGCGTATCAGTATTGCAAGAGCCATTGCAAAACAAAATCCTGTGCTGATTTTAGATGATTCTACCTCAGCGTTGGATATGGAAACGGAATACGAAATCCAAAAATCTCTGGATACACTGGATGCCACGAAAATCATCATTGCCCACCGGATTTCTGCGGTTCGACGGGCCGACGAAATTATTTTTCTGGAGGGTGGAACCATCAAAGAGCGAGGTACCCATGAGGAATTGTTGGCAAGAAGGGGCCTTTATTATGATACGTATGTGGCGCAGATGGGGATAGCGCCAGGGCAGATATCCTGTTAGAAGGAAATTTTATACAAATAAAATGATGTGACGTTAAGAATGAATTTTAAAGATAAGAGAAAGCAGGTGTAATTTTGGCAGTAAATTCTTACAAAGAAGACGAACGGTTAGAAGGTATCGGCAAAAAAGAAACCTTAAAGCGATTGTTTTCTTATTTGTTCCAATATAAGCTCCAGGTATTTGGAGTGCTAATCTGCATGGTGATTACAGTTGTCATCTCCTTGATGAATCCTTTGATTATTGAGGATGCAATTGATGTGTATATTGCAAATAAGGATATGCAGGGATTGACAAAGCTTGCTATGATTGCTGTGGGGATTAATGTGATTTTTATACTTATGGTAAAGGTACGAATGTATGTGATGGCACGAATTTCCAATCAAATTCTTTTGGATATCCGCCAGGAGTTATATGAACATATTCAGACCTTGTCCTTTTCGTTTTTTGACAGTCGGCCCACTGGAAAAATTTTGGCAAGGGTGATTGGGGATGTGAATTCCCTAAAAAATGTACTGGTAAATGCAGTTACTACATTGATACCGGATTTTGTTACAATTTGCGGTGTGGTAGTGATTATGGTGGTGAAAGACTGGCGGCTGGCCCTTGCCTCTTTGAGCAGCATTCCACTGATGGCCGTAGCAATCTGGTTTATTCAGAAATTTTCCCATGCCCGCTGGCAGGTGGTCCGAAAGAAAAGCTCTAACCTGAATGCCTATGTCCATGAGGGCATTGCCGGCATGCATGTGGTACAAAGTTTTTATGCGGAACACGAGACCCAGGATATTTTTGCAGGTCTGGTAAAGGAACACGAACAATCCTTTATCGGGGCGGTACGTATTGCGGATTTGTTTGGAGCATCCATTGATTTTTGCTGGGGCATTGGAGCTATGATTCTTTACTGGGTGGGCATCCAGATGATTGGCGGGGATTATGTAAGTATCGGAATGCTGGTGGCGTTTGGAACGTATATCAATATGTTTTGGAATCCAGTGATGAATTTGAGTAATTTTTATAATCAGGTGATTACCAACCTGACGGCGGCAGAGCGTATTTTTGAAATTTTGGATACCAAGCCTGATATTTTCGATACATCGGATGTGCAGGAATTACCTGAAATCCAAGGACGGGTGGAGTTCGAGCATGTGTCCTTTACCTATGACGAAGGAACTCCTGCTGAAACAAAGGTTTTGGAGGATGTAAGTTTTCAGATTGAGCCAGGAGAAACCATTGCGCTGGTAGGACCCACAGGAGCTGGGAAAACCACCGTTGTAAATCTTATCAGCCGTTTTTATGATATCAAAAAGGGACGAATACTCATTGACGGATATGAGATACAGAAAGTATCCATGGAAAGCCTGCGGCGTCAGATGGGCGTAATGACTCAGGAAAATTTCATTTTTCAGGGTACGGTAAAGGAAAACATTCTCTATGGCAATATGGATGCTTCGGAGGAAGAAATCATTGCAGCGGCAAAGGCTGTCAATGCCCATGAATTTATTATGAAAATGGAACATGGTTACGACACCATATTAAAAGAGCGGGGAGCTGGACTTTCCATTGGACAGCGGCAATTAATTGCATTTGCAAGAACCATGGTGAGTATGCCGAAAATTCTGATTCTGGACGAGGCTACATCCAGCATTGATACCCAGACGGAGCTTTTGGTACAAAGGGGCATTGAAGCTCTGCTCAAAGGCCGTACCAGCTTTGTCATTGCCCATCGTTTGTCTACCATCCAAAGGGCGGACCGGATTTTTGTCATTGACAAGGGAGGTATTTTAGAGCAGGGAAGTCCGAAAGAGCTGATGGACAAAAAAGGACATTACTATGAACTGTATATGGCACAGTTTCGGAATTTATAATTTTGTTGTGGAAATACATGGAAGGCATCTTGTAATCCAACAATGTGTATGTTATACTATTCGTAATTATAATTGTAATGATATATCGCATATGTTAAGCATAAGGATATGCAGGTTTCTATTTTATGCAAAGGAGTGATGATGTATGAGTCAAGGCTTTTCACAGTTGTTTCAAAGTTTTTCATTTAGCGGCGGAGCAGGGAATCAGAATTTTCTTTCGGATTATGCCAGCATTAAGAGTGGAAGTTATGGTAAGCTTTTGAAGGCTTATTATGGGAAAGGAAGTTCAAGCGCAACAGGGTCGGACGCAAAAAAGGCCCCAACCAATACTCTGGACAAAATTTTAGAAGAGAAGAAGAATCCTAAGATTTCCAAGGAGGCACAGGAAGCAAATACCAACCTGACAACAGGGCTTTCCAAGCTTAAAGGCTCTGTTTCAGCATTACAGAGTGACAAGACATATACCAATACAGAGAATGGTCAGAGTGCGTCAGAGAAGGTAGTTGCTGCAATGAAGAATTATGTAGCGGATTATAACAGTGTTGTGACTGCTGCAAAACGTTCTACACTGACGGGGAAGACAGCCTATGTAGCAAATATGATGCAAAGCACATCTGCTAATTCGGATAAGCTTGCAGAACTTGGGATTTCGATTAATGCAAATGGAACGCTTCAATTGAATGAAGGTAAGCTGAAGGCAGCGGATGTTTCAAAGGTACAAGAGTTGTTTTCAACCGATGATGTCATGAGTTACGGTTCCAAGATTACCTCCCGTCTTCAATTTGCCAATAGTAATACCAGCGCAAATAATACAAATAAAACCGAGAGTACGGATAAGACCGAGAGCACAGACAATACAGGAACTAATAATGCCACAGGTTCTAGCGCAGCCGCACTTAAGGACATTAGTAAGAAGATGGCATCGGAAGAGTTATATGCAAAGATAAAAGATGAAGATGGCAATGAGACAGACAAATATGATATTGACAAAATTTTTGCAGCGGCAAAGAGTTTTGTAAGCAATTACAATCAAATGTTTCACACAGCCGAATCCAGTTCCAATTCTGGTGTACTGGCAAATCTGTCTCAGATTAAAAACAAAACAGCCAAGAATGCTGATGTACTAAAACAGTTTGGAATTAATGTGGATGCAAAAGGCCGAATGAAGATTGATGAGGACACATTTAAAAAGTCGGATATGTCCAAGGTACAGAAGTTTTTCAAAGATTATGGTTCTTCGGTTGCCACGAATGCTTCATTGGTAGATTACTATATGACTACCCAGGCAAAGGCTTCCAATGGATATACAGCTGCTGGAGCATATAATGTACAGGGAAGTGCCCGTTATGCCGATTTTATCTAGAGAAAAATAAGAATATGCAGGATGCGAATCAGCCAGATTTCAATCTGGAGGGATTCGCATCCCTTTTTCTGTTAGGAAAGACCGTGTTGCTGTAAAGCATGAAAGTCCATGGATTTCCGATCATATAAAACCCGCCAGGGGAAGAATACTCACACAATAAGAAAAGCAAAGGTGAAATAGGGTGAAAGTATGCTGGAAAAAGGATTACAGGAAGAATTTATAAATATTTTAAGAGAAGAACTGGTTCCTGCGATGGGATGTACGGAACCGATTGCATTGGCGTATGCAGCGGCAAAAGGCAGGGAAGTGTTAGGCTGTGAGCCAGATAAGATTATTGCAAAATGTTCCGGGAATATGATTAAAAATGTGCGCTGTGTCACCATTCCCAATTCAGGAGGATTGACAGGAATTGAAACAGCATGTATTCTAGGAGGACTGGCAGGGGAGGCTGCTGCTGGCATGGAGGTATTGGAAAAGGTTAGAGATGGGGAACGGGCACGTACCAAGGAGCTTTTGGAACAGGGATGCTGCCGTGTAGAATTTCTGGATTCTGACATACCTCTTCATTTTGTTATTGAACTGTCGGGTTTGGGGCATACTGTGGAGGTGGAGGTAAGACACACCCACATGAATATTGTCTCAATTATTCGGGATGGAAAAGCAGTGTTTGAAAAAACAAAGGAGCTTGCGGAGAAAGGATACTCCAGTGATCGCTCTAAGCTCTCCTTAGAGAACATCAAGGCTTTTGCGGATGAGGTAGAATTGGCACAAATCCAGGAGCTCTATGAGCGTCAGATCCGCTACAATATGGATATTGCATATGAAGGAATTTCTGGCGATTATGGCATTGGAATTGGACGCGTCATCCGTGAATCCTATGCAGACGGAGTGGTTACCCGTATGAAAGCTTTTGCAGCAGCCGCATCAGAGGCACGTATGGGGGGATGTGATATGCCGGTTATTATCAATTCTGGCAGTGGAAACCAAGGCATTGCCTCTTCGGTTCCAGTGATTGTATATGCCAGAGAGAAGAACATCCCTAAGGAAAAATTGTATCGTTCTCTGATTTTTTCCAGTCTTCTTACCATTTACCAGAAGGAATTTATCGGGAAGCTCTCGGCGTTTTGCGGAGCGGTATCTGCATCCTGTGCATCAGCGGCAGCCATTACCTACTTGGAAAATGGTACCGTGGGGCAGATCAAAGCTACCATTGACAATACACTTGCCAATATTCCGGGAATTATCTGTGATGGCGCAAAAATTTCCTGTGCAGCCAAGATTGCATCTAGTCTGGACGCATCTATGATGGCCCATTATCTTGCCATGCAGGGGAAGGAATATGAATCTTATACAGGAATTTTGAAAGAAGATGCGGGAGAGACGATTAGCTGTGTGGGGTACATTGGAAAGGTAGGGATGCGTCAGACAGATAAAGAAATTATTAAGATGATGCTGGAAAACACATAGAATGGAGGAAGACATGTACGATTGTATTATTATAGGGACTGGCCCTGGCGGGCTGTCCGCAGCATTGAATTTAAAAATTCATCAAAAAGATGTAGTATGGTTTGGTTCCAAGGATTTGAGTGATAAGGTGACAAAAGCTGAAAAAATTACAAATTATCCAGGATTTCCTGAAATTAGCGGAGCAGAGCTATTTGAGAAATTTCATGCACACATTGCACGTGCAGGTTTGGGTATCACGGAAAAGACAGTGACAAATGTGATGTATTCTGGGAGCCATTTCATGGTTCTTGCAGAAAATGAGGTGTATGAGGCAAAAACGGTGATTCTGGCCATGGGAGTTATGGCGGCCAAGCTGATGGAGGGGGAAGAAGAACTGTTGGGAAAGGGAGTAAGCTACTGCGCTACCTGTGATGGAATGCTTTACAAGGGAAAGAAGATTGCGGTTGTGTGCAATGCGCCAAAGTTCGAACATGAGGTAGAATATCTGGCGGATTTAGCCTCGGAGGTTCTTTATTTTCCTACGTTTGAAAGCAAAGTGGACAAAGAAAATGTGAAAATAGGGAAGGATGCACCTGTAAAAATCCATGGCGAGGAGCGTGTGACCTCTATCACCCTTCGGAGTGGGGCGACAGAGGAGATTGATGGAGTATTTTGTCTAAGAAATGCAATTGTTCCAACAAAGCTGGTTTCAGGTCTAAAGGTGGAACATGGGCATATTGCGGCTGACCGCAGGATGGCAACGAATTTATCAGGGTGCTTTGCAGCAGGGGATTGTACCGGAAGACCGTATCAGTATGCGAAGGCGGTTGGAGAAGGAAATGTAGCAGCCCATAGTGTCATAGACTTTCTTGCTTCTTTGGAGAAGTAAGGCTAGAATACCAGGAGGAAGTAATGCTGATTTTACAACAAATGCTGGCGCTGTTTCTTATTATGCTGGCTGGATTTTTTGCAGAACAAAAGAATATTTTGGATGAGGATACCTGTAAGAAAATATCCTGGATTGTGGTAAATATTGCCAATCCTGCTATGATTTTATCCAGCGTGTCTGGAGAGAGCCGGATACAGCCAGGAGAGCTTGCAGTTACAAGCCTGATTGCGATGCTCATGTTTTTATGTTTGATGATTCTGGCATCATTTCTCCCTGGGATTTTGCGTGTGGACAAGTCTCAATATGGGGTGTACCGGGTAATGACGGTATTTTCCAATATCGGATTTATGGGATTTCCGATTTTGTCAGCCTTGTATGGGAAAGAATCACTGTTGTATGCTGCATTATTTGTACTGATTTACAATGTGCTGATTTACACTTACGGAATTATATGCTTAAATCCAAAGCCCTCAGAGGGAAGTAGAAGTATGGTGAAAACCAGCTTGAAGAAAATCGGAAATGTAGGGGTGCTGGCAAGTCTGGGAGCTTTAGTCTTGTACTTTGGAAACTTTCCTCTGCCTGATATGGTTTCCCAGGTGTTTGATATGTTTGCCAATTTGACAGCCCCTTTAAGTATGATGGTAATTGGAGCGTCCCTTGGTCAGATGTCCGTGAAGGATATGGCAAGGGATGTGAAGCTTTTGGTATTTTCTGTTATTAAATTACTGGTGATTCCAGTAAGCGGCATGTGGATACTGTCCCGGTTTTTGGAGAATCCTGTTTTGCTTGGGGTTTGTATGGTAATGCTGGCAACCCCTGTGGGAAGTATGACGGCTATGCTGGCCCAGCAATATGAATGTGACAGTGAATTGGCGTCGAAAGGGGTGGCTTTGACTACGCTTTTGTCCGTGGCAGCAATTCCTTTGGTGGCGGCAGTATGCAGAGCAATGGGAATTTCTGTATAACGGTTGTTTTTGCCTATAATTCGAGGGGATAAGACAGAGGATTCTTCTTGAAATCCTTATGGTTTGATAGTATACTAAGGGCAGAAAAAATTGTATCGTACGAACCCAAGGGAGGCGTTTTATGAAACGAATTACCCTGGAAGAGCTTTTGGGGAACTGTCCCAATGCTTCCTATCAACAGCAATGTGCTTACATTATGGAATTGTTGGAAAAGGGGAAGCTAAAGCCTGTGAAAAACGCTGGAACCAACGGAAAGACTCCCAGGTTATGTCTTTCTTATTGGATGGTGGAGGAGCAGGAGGAATCCCAGGATGCCTTGGCAGAAGAATTGAACTATTGTATGGAACCGTTGATTTCCATTGAATATTATCTTTCCCATTTAGACCAGTACCAAGAGGACAGGAGCTGGGTGCAAAGACTCAATGATTATCTCAAAGAAAACCGTTCTTTGTTAAAGGAGCCAATATCGGTTAATGAGCGTAGTTTTGAAATCTGGGGAAGGGAAAAATTCCTTACCAAAGAACAGGGCAGAAAAATTTTAAAGCGATGCAAAATAGAGATGGGCTTTTTGAATATGTATGAGACGGCGGAGCCTTTTGCCTATTATACACATACCAGAAAGATTCCCCAGAACATGCTGATTTTGGAAAATAAGGATACTTTTTTTAGTATGCGGAAGTTTTTACTGGAAGGGAATCACCACATTTTTGGGATGAAAATTGGGACTTTGATTTATGGAGGCGGGAAACGGATTGTGAAATCTTTCCGGGATTTTGACCTTTCTGCAGAGCCTTATATGAAGGAAAAAGAAAATCAGATTTATTATTTCGGCGATTTAGATTATGAGGGGATTGGGATTTATGAGAGCCTTGCCAGGCAGTGGAAAGGGAATGGAAGACCAATTCCCTTTGTAACGGCTTATGAGGCAATGATAGAAAAAGGCAAAAAAATTGATAGCCTTCCAAAGACTAAGGAATTTCAGAACCAGAATTTAAAGGGTGAATTTTTCTCTTATTTTTCTAATGAAACAGTGGAAAAGATGCAGGAAATTCTTAAGAAGGGAGAATATATTCCCCAGGAGATTTTGAGTATTTTGGATTATTTGGTTTGAAGCATCCGGCAGTCATATAAGGAATAAAAGTATAAGTCGATTCTAAATCGTTGGTATATTACATAAGAGGAGAAATTATGCAGTATGAATTTTTAAAGCATTTTCCGAAAAGAATGAAAAATGTAGGGCTATACGCCGTTTTGGTTCAAAACAGCCTTCAGAAGGCCACCTGGAAGAAATATGAATTTCAGAAGATGGACGAGCAATTCAATATGATTTTTGCGGTGCTTTTGTATATTATGGAGCAGTCTTTAAAGGAAGAACGATGCACCATGGATGATATCGGCGCTTACATTGATACCATCAATATGCAGTATTTTCGAAAAAATATGAATTACGAAGAGTGCCGCACTCTGGGGGATTTTATTGTAAATGTAATCCTTTCGAACGAAGGAAAGGTGATGTATTTTGAAGGATTTAATTTTGAGCAGAAGGCTTACCAGGAGATAAACATCAGCTATGTGGCAAATCGGGTGGTATATAGCCAGCAGGATGTAAAGCGCACTTCTTATTATCTTACCGATGACGGTTATAATCTTCTTTTATCCACACTGGAAATTGAAAATAATATGAAGCTGACGATTCATGAAATGATTTTTCAGATGCACCTGGAAAAGCAGAATTATGATAAGGCGGTAGATGAAATCAAGAATGTGTTCAATCTTCTGCGCATCCAGCTTCAAAAAATTCAGGAAGCCATGGAGAAAATCCGCCGGAATGCATTGAATTATTCGGTAAAAGATTACCAGGAGATTTTAAATGAAAATTTAGAGACCATCAGTGAGACCAAGCAGAAATTTCAAGACTACCGGGAACTGGTGAAAAATCGGACGCGGGAATTGGAGGAGTCCAACATCAATGTCCGCAGGCTTACCAAGAAAGAAGAAGAAAAATTAAATCATCTCAGAGAGATTGAACAGTATTTGAATCGTACCATAGATGAACACCAGAAAATTTTAAATAGCCATTTTGACTTAAAATCTTTATATACCAAGGAACTGGAGGCTTTGTCCCAGATGTCCTTGATTCAGCGTTTTCCCTTACGGACGGAGCTGTATGATAAGATATTGGCCCAGCCAAAGGCGTTGGAGTATTTGGAATATTTTCTACGTCCCTTGTTTTGTCAGGATATAGAAAAGGTTTATAATTTAAACCGAGCCTTTCAGCTACAAAAACCTATCCGGGGAAAAGTGGAAGAAGATACCGAAGAAACCATGGATTTTGATGTGGGAGAATGGGAACGGGAGCAGGAATTTGCCCGCAGGGAAAAGCTAAAGCGTTACGAGCAGAGTATTGCCTATTTGCTGCGGAAGGTGGTGTCACAGGGAGAGATTTCCCTGGAGGAAATTGCAGGGCAGGTGCGGGATAAAGAGTTGGAAATACTGATTCCCAATGTGGAAATTTTTAAAGAAATTATGGTGGAGCTAATTCGGAACAAAGAAATCGACATTCCCACGTTGCAAAAAGAGCAAAGAGAGTATATTCAGGAGCAGTCTGGGGAATTTCAACTGAATCTGGTATTGTTGCATTTAATTCAAAATTGCAGAGAATTTCTGGGGATTTTACGGATTGAAACTTATCGGCTGGAGGATGGAAAAGTGGTGGTATTTTCCGATGTCTTGGATGAAAAAGGAGACAGGAAAACCATCCGGTGCTCCAATGTGCTGATTCGGGTTACAAAGGAGGAATAAGACATGGCATATGAAACAGAAGAAATCCGGCAGAGCCAGGAAATCTTCTATTATTTGTTAGAGCATCATGAATTACAGGAGGAAGAGGAGCAGGCTTTGTACCGGGCTTATGCGGAACAGGAGACCGTTCAGAATTTGGTAAAGTCCCAGGGAGAAATTGCCATGTGCAACATTGAGCGGTATGGAAATGTGATTTATCTGATTCCTAAAGAGGAAAATCATTTTTTAGGCTTTTCCAAGCCTCAATTGAAAGCAATTTTGTGTAAATCTACCAGCACAGATAAGGATTACTATTTGTCCCAGTTTGTGATTTTAACTCTTTTGGTGGAGTTTTTTGATGGGCAGGGAAGCAGCAGTAAATCCAGAGAATATATGCGGGTAGGAGAATTGCAGAATTGTATTTCACAAAGATTGAAGGAGGGAACGCAGAACGTGCCAGAGGAAGAAGAGGAACAGGTTGGAATTGCCTTTTCCAACATGATGGAAGCCTATGAAGCCCTGCGTTCCGATGAAAAATCTACCCGTGCAAGAACCACCAAGGAAGGGTTTTTGTACCATATCCTGATGTTTCTGCAAAAGCAGGGCTTGATTGAATATGTGGAGCAGGATGAAATGATTAAGACCACAAGGAAGCTGGACAGTTTTATGGACTGGAACCTGCTGAATCAAAACAATTATCAGAGAATCCTTAAGGTATTGGGGGAAAATCATGAGTAAAATCAATGCGGTAAGACTGATTAATATCAATTACAATAATAATGCCATTCGGGTCAGTGACGAGACCTTTCATTTGAATGGGGAGAGCACCTTGCTGTCTTTGCGTAACGGAGGTGGAAAATCTGTGCTGGTACAGATGATGACGGCGCCTTTTGTCCATAAACGTTACCGAGATGCGAAGGATCGCCCCTTTGAAAGTTATTTTACCACCAGTAAGCCTTCGTTTATTTTGGTGGAATGGGCCTTGGACCAGGGAGCTGGCTCTGTGCTGGTAGGAATGATGGTGCGTAAAAACCAGGATGGAGAAGAAGTCAACGGGGAAGGTCTGGAAATGATAAATTTCATCAGTGAGTATCAGGGGCCTTGCCTACAGGATATCCATCAACTGCCTGTGGTGGAAAAGGGCAAACGAGAGATGATTTTAAAAAATTTTGCTGCTTGCCGCCAGATCTTTGAAAATTACAAAAAAGATCATGGGATAAAATTTTTTAGTTTTGATATGAACAACAGCGCCCAGTCTCGCCAGTATTTTGACAAACTGGCCGAATATCAGATTAATTATAAAGAGTGGGAAACGATTATCAAGAAGGTAAACCTAAAGGAATCAGGATTATCGGATTTGTTTGCAGACTGCAAGGATGAAAAGGGTCTGGTGGAAAAATGGTTTCTGGATGCCGTGGAGCATAAGCTGAACAAAGAGCGGAACCGCATGAAGGAATTTCAGTCCATATTGGAAAAATATGTAGGCCAATATAAGGATAATCAGTCTAAAATCAAACGGCGGGATATCATTCGTCTATTTCAGGAAGAAGCAAAAAGGATTGAGGAGAAAAACGGAAGGTATCAGGAAAGTGAAATCAATGTAAGAAGTCAGGAAAACAGGATTGCAGGCTTCCGGCAGGAGTTGGAGAAATTACAAGAACAGACTGCTTTGGAGGAACAGGAAAATCGAGAGCAAGGAGAGAAGCTTCAGTTAGAAATCGAGCGTCTCAATTATGAAAAATTATCTGAAGAATATTATCACCTGGAAGAAGAAAAGAAATTCCATGTAAGTAACCGGGAAATGATTGGGATCGAGAAGGAAGGACTGGAACGGGAAATAGAGAGAATCCAAAAGAGACTGAACTTATTGTTGTGTGCCAGGCAGCAGGAGGCGGCAAATGAGGAAAAATCTGAGTGGGATCTTTCGTATCAGCAGCTTGCAGTGGCAAGAGAACGGGATAAGGATCTAGAGCCGGAGCGAAACTGTATTGGATATTTGCTGCGTAGCCATTACCAGAAGGCTTTGGAAAAGACGAAAAACAGTTTGTCTCAAAACCAGAAGGGCCGGGAGGAAACCATAGAGCAGATCAAAGAAACTCAGGAGATTCTGATAGAATTGGAGGATTTTCTTCGGAAAAATGCATTGTGGGCTGGTGAACTGAAAAGTCGGATCGGAAGCTATGACAGACAGGAGGAGCAGTTTAATACTCGTTACCAGGAGCAGTTAGTGCGCAATATTCTGGGGGAATATGAGCCTGGGAGCCTGGAAATCTTTGGGGATCTGTGTCAAAAGCTACGAGAAGAGGAAACACGAAAAAAAGCTGCAAAAAGCCGTGAGCTGGAACAGACAAAGGATAAGAGAACCAGCTTGGAGCACAGTTTGCTTCGCCGCAATGAGGAAAAAACATTTGCAATTGCAGGGAGAAAGCAACAGGAAGAGTTGCAGGAGAGTTTTGAGAAGGAGCTGGCAAAGCGCAGAGATATTTTGAAATATTTAGAGCTGGAAGAATCTGTGCTGTTTGAGGAAGATAAGATTATAAAGACTGCAGACCGGAAGCTTTTGGAGATTGAAGGTCTTAGGCGGAATCTGGAAAAGGAAGAAAATGAATTACAAAAAGAGTATCAGCGCTTGACAGAGGGAAAAATCTTAGAGCTGCCTCCAGAGCTTGAGATGGAATTTGAAAAAGCTGGAATACATATGGTATATGGAATGGAGTGGCTGAAAAAGAATGGCTATTCTCAAAAAAAGAATCGGGAATTAGTGCAAAACCATCCTTTTTTGCCGTATGCATTGATTTTATCAGAGGGGGAAGCAGAGAAATTATCCCGTTTTCGCGGCAGCATTCCCACAGGCTTTCCCATTCCCATTGTGTTACGAAAAAGTCTGGAGCAGAAAGGGAAGGAGAAAGATGGAAATCTGTTGGCTTTCCCAGGAATTCGATTCTATGTGCTGTTTAACGAAAATTTACTAAATGAAGAAAAGCTGCAGCAGCTTGCGCTAGAAAAGCAGCGGGAAATAGATAAGAAGCAGGAATTGATTGATATTCGAAGGAAGGAATATGAATCTTATTTCCAGTGGAAAGAGCAGGTGAGAAACCAACAGGTCTCCCAAGAAAAGTATCAGGAAAATCAACAGAAGCTTAAGGAGCTTGTGGAAAGCATTCAAGAACTGGAAAAGGAAATTCATGAGACGAACCAGGAACTTTTGCGTCTGCAGGAGCAGAGCTTGCAGTTGGAGAGAGAGATCCGCCAAGGGGAAAAGCAGGTGGAATATCTGGAGCGGAAGGAAAGAGATTTTGCGCAGCTATATGAGGCTTATAAGGAATATCAAGAAAGCCGCAGACAACAGGAAAAGTGCAAAAAAGAAGAAAATAAACTTACGGAGAGCCGTAAGCTATCTCGGTTGAAGGAAGAAAAATTGCAGGAAAAATTGGTAAGTTTTCGTAATCAACAGGCTGACCTGGAGCGGGAGTTGGAAAAGCATCAGGAGCAGTTGGGACGCTACCAAAGCTATGAAGAAATAAATCAGCAGGAAATAGAAAAACTGCCAAAAGAGGTGTCAGAGCTGGAAGCCAGGTATCAGGCAGTAACGGCTGAGGTATCCCAGGAAATCCAGGTTCTGGAAGAGAGGGAACGAAGAAGCAGCAAACGTTACCAAAGAGCTTGCGAGGAATTGGAGCATTTGTCGTTAAAATTTGGTGTTTCGAAAGAGCAGTGGGAGGCAGTTCTTTACAGCCGTAAGGAGGAGACACATCAGGAAATCCAACTGGAAGACCGGAAAAAGAAGCTGAAGATAAAAGAAGGACTGTGGAACGAAGAAGATAAGCAGGTGGCATTGCTGATTCATCAGGTGGAACAGCGGGTGCAGCGAATGTTGGAGGAATGTGGACAAAAACAGCCGCTACCCAGAGAGGAAATTCGCAGTGAGGATTTTAAAGCCCGCAAGAACCAGTTAGATTATCAGTACAAGGAGTTGGAAAGGCTTGGAAAAGCATTGCAGATTCGTTTCAATAACTACAATGAAAACTTGACAGCTCTTGCAGAATACAGCGAGTTTTCGGTGGAAGAGCCTGTGATATGGGAACAGGATTTTTCAGGAATGGATACCCGCAGGCTTCGGGATTTTAAGGGGATTTTGATTCGTGATTATAAGAAATATTGCGAGGATAGACAGGGGGCAAGAGAGCAGCTTGTGTATCTGCTGAACCAGATTGTGCGGATGGAGGCGTTTCAGGAGGATTTCTACCGAAAGCCTTTGGAGGCCATGCTGGAATTGGCTGGGGATTCCAGTCAGGTACAGCGCCAATTGGATACGACGGTTTTGTCCTATCAAAGCTTGATGGAAAAACTGGAGGTAGATATTTCTCTGGTGGAGAAAGAAAAGAATAAAATTGTGGAGCTATTGGAGGATTATTTGCAGGAGGTCCATCAAAATCTAGGAAAGATTGACCACAATTCTACCATTACCATTCGGGAGCGGCCAGTGAAAATGTTAAAGATTCAGCTTCCTTCCTGGGAAGAAAATGAGAACCTGTACCGTTTGAGATTAGTGGATTTTATTGACGAGCTTACCAGAAAAGGAATTAATATTTTTGAGCAGAATGAGAATGCCCAGGAATATTTTGGCATACAAATGACCACCAGAAACCTTTATGACACGGTAGTGGGAATTGGCAATGTGCAGATTCGTCTATACAAGGTAGAGGAACAGCGAGAGTATCCCATTACCTGGACAGAGGTTGCAAAGAATTCCGGCGGAGAAGGTTTTTTATCTGCATTTGTGATTCTCTCCAGTCTTTTGTATTTTATGCGAAAGGATGATTCGGATATTTTTGCAGATCGAAATGAGGGTAAAGTGCTTTTGATGGATAACCCCTTTGCCCAAACCAATGCTTCCCATTTGCTAAAGCCGTTGATGGATATGGCGAAAAAGACAAATACACAGCTTATTTGCCTGACTGGTCTTGGCGGGGAATCTATTTATAACCGTTTTGACAATATTTATGTGCTGAATTTGGTGGCAGCAAGTCTTAAGCAGGGAATGCAGTATTTAAAGGGAGAGCATATGAGGGGGAATGAGCCAGAAGAAATGAGTGTGTCCCAGATTGAAGTGGTACAGCAGGAATTGGTGTTTTAGAGTGGTTGACGAATCTGTGAATATTTTGTATGATAAACTTTAAACAAAAATGAAAAGCGCAACAAGACAATTTATGGAGGGATAAGAAATGAGCACAGAGCAATGCAATAAAAGAACATTAATGGATTATTGTCCCGATATTAAGGTAATGGATTGTACCTTAAGAGACGGAGGGCTTGTCAACAATTTTTCTTTTACCGATGAATTTGTCCGGGATTTGTATGAAGCAAACATCAAAGCCGGCGTGGACTATATGGAATTTGGCTACAAGGCTTCCAAGGAATTGTTTGACCCCAAGGGATTTGGCAAATGGAAGTTTTGTGATGAAAAAGATATTCGGGCTATTGTGGGCGAGAACAAATCTCCATTAAAAATTTCTATTATGGCAGATGTGGGACGCTGTGATTATAAAAAAGATATTCCAGTGAAAAAGGATAGCGTTGTGGATATGGTGCGTGTGGCAACGTATATTCATCAGATTCCAACAGCCGTTGAGATGATTGAACATCTGAAAAAAAAGGGTTACGAAGTAAGTGTAAATATTATGGCTGTTTCTAAGGTCAATACCGATGACTTAGACGCTGGCTTGGAGCTTTTGAGCAGAAGCTCCGTAGATACTATTTATCTCGTGGACAGCTTTGGGTCCTTTTATCCAGAACAGATTACAAAGCTGTCACAAAAATATGTGGAGGTGGCTGCTGCGGCTGGCAAGAATGTTGGAATTCATGCCCATAATAACCAGCAGCTTGCTTTTGCCAATACCATTGAGGCTTGCCGTATGGGAGTAAGCCTTTTAGATGCTACCGTAAGCGGTATGGGCAGGGGAGCAGGGAACTGCTATATGGAATCGCTGCTGAGCTTCCTTAAGAATCCCAAATATGATGAAATCCCAATCATTCGTTTTGTGGAGAAGCATATGTTAAAGCTAAAGGCAGAGGGAGCGGTGTGGGGCTATGATATCCCGTATCTGGTAACAGGTATTTTAAACAGCCATCCTTCCACGGCAATTAAATTCATCAAGGAACAGAGAACGGACTATTGTAATTTTATGCAGGAACTGTTAGATTTGGAATAAGATCATGGAGCCAGCAAAGGTGCAGGCGAAACAGAAGGATAATTTTATGGGTAGGAGGAATCAAATAAGATGAATTATAAGGAATTAGATCAAAAGGCAGCATTCGGTGACGAGAAGTCGGCAATAATTTTATCGGAGAGGGCACAGAAGTTAGAACCGCTGCCAATCCGAGATGGTTTGGGAAATCCATTGACATGGTGCCCGGCAGATATTCCAGAGGGGCTTTTACAGGAAATTGATAAAATGTATGGTAATATTTCTGTTACTGATATTGACACAGAAATTTCAATTGAAGAAGAATCCTTTTATAGAAGCAGGATTGAAGGGCTAGACACCACCCAGGAAGAGCTCTCTGAGGTATTTCGGGCAAAGCGTACGGGCGCAAAGGGCGATAAGATGGTGTTGAATACATATCGAGCGGTGAAGTATTTGAACGTAAGTCAAAAGAGGGATATGGATACTCTTGTCCAATTATGGAATATTCTCACAGACGGCGTATGTGATGATTCGGGATTCCGTACAACGGAAAAGACTAAGATGCGCCATGCGCCAGAGGTAGAATTGCTGGATTATTGTATGAAGCAGTTTTTCGAGTTTTATCATGGAGAGAATATAAAAAATCCTTATATAAAAATGGCGGTGCTGCATTTTTATTTTGTGTATATGTACCCGTTCCGGGATGGAAATGGACGCATTGCCAGGTTAATTTCAACAGATTTCCTTATTCGGTCTGGTCTTGAAAATTTCAGCTCCCTGACCTTGAGTAAAACGGTAAATGAAACAAAAGAGGCGTATTATCACGCGTTGGATCAAAGCGAAAATAGCTTGTTTGATGTTACACCATTGATTCAATATATGTTAAAGACCGTATATGATAATTTTTATGAGGTATTGGAAAAACAAAATGAAAATCTAGGAGAGCATATCAATTGGGATGAAATCTTTGAATAAAGGAAAAGAAGAGCTAAAAAGATTCCGGCAGCAGGTAATGGAAAGGACAAAGGAAGAAAGACTTGCAATTAGGCGGAAGGCCAGACAGAGCGCGAAAAAGTGGAACCGCCTGATCGGAATGCAGCATATGTTTATCGGGGCCCTTGTATTTGGGCTGATTACTGGCGTGTTAAGCTACAGTGGTGTGTTGGAGGAAGCAGACCATTGGGTCAGCGACGGCATTTATCATATGATTGCCCGTAAGCAAAGCAATTCATATATTAGGATTATCTCTATCGATGAAAAAACAGTCAAAAAATATGGTGAATATGAGGAATGGTCCAGGGAAAAAACCGCAAAGCTGATCCAGCAGCTTAACCAATGGGAAGACAATACCCCCAGTGTGATTGGATTGGATTTGGATTACAGTGAAGAAAAGGATCCCAAGGGAGATCAGGCTCTTGTTGAGGCATGCAGTGATTATAAAAATATTTGTTTCAGTGCCCATGCGGTGCTGGATGAGAATACTAAGGATGGCAGGCAGCCCCAGACAGCAGGCCAGTCTGCCATTGGAAAGCCATTGGAAACAGGGGTGATGGGGGAGAGACGGATTGAGGAGATAAGGAAGCCCTTTGACCAACTCTTTGCCCAGGTTACAGTGGGAATTGCCAACAGCACCAAAGACTCAGAGGATGGTTTTGTCCGAGGCGCCTTTTTTAGTGTCCAAATGGGCGGTGCAAAGATAGACAGCTTTGCAACAGCCATTTATAAAATGCATCGGGATAACCGGGGAAAAGAATATACCATTCCAAAACTGGAGGAGGATCAGTCCTTTCAATTTACCTTTTCCAAAAGAAGTCAGGAATATACCACATATTCCTTTGTGGATGTATTGGAAGGGAGAATAGACCCTGCCGCTTTTGGAGATTGTATTGTACTGGTTGGAGAGTTTACTGAGGATATGACCTTCCGTGTGCCAAATCAACGTAATACACAAATGTATGAGTTGGAAATGCAGGCAAATATTCTGGAAGCATTGCTGGAACAGCGCACAGGCCAGGAAGCGTCCAAAGGCTTTATGGCAGTATTTTTTGCATTTTTTATGGCAATGTTTTTTATTGCAACTTCTTACAGCTCTGACAAACTCACCATAGTGATTGCTTTGCTGATGAGTGTTATACAGCTTTTTGCTTGCTGGATTGTAAACTTGTGTGGCTATTACGTGAATATTCTGGTTGCCATTATTATGTTTACAGTAATTACGATTTATAGTATGGCGGTCCGCTATTTTGCTGCCATTCAGAATCAGTATGCAATGGAGGGTGTTTTTAAGAAATACGTGGATGAAAATATCATTACCGCCTTGGGAAAGGATGGGAGGATCGAAGCTCATATTGGTGTGGTAAGCAAGGATATTGCGGTTCTCTTTGTGGATATCCGCGGATTCACTTCTTTGTCAGAAAGTCTTCCACCAGAGCAGATTGTTGAAATTTTAAATGCATATTTAGAGCTTGTGGCCCAGGTTATTGCAAAGTATCAGGGAACCTTGGATAAGTTTATTGGAGATGCAGCTATGGCGGTGTTTAATTCGCCGATAGATCTGGAGGACTATGAATTTCGGGCCGTGTGCGCGGCCTTGGAGTTGTGTGGTAAGGCTTCTAATCTGAATGAAATGTGCAAAAAGGAATATGGGAAGCAGGTAACCTTTGGCATTGGAATTCAATGTGGCGAGGCAGTTATTGGGAATATTGGCTGTGAGATGCGTATGGATTATACAGCCATTGGTGATACCGTAAATACTGCTGCCAGACTGGAAGGGGCCGCGTCATCTGGGCAGATTTTAATCAGCCGGGAGATGATGCAGCGGCTGCGGGGAAGGATAAAAACACGTTTTGCCGGAGAATATACATTAAAGGGAAAGCGGCATACGGTACCCACCTATGCGGTAGAAGGTATTATCCATGCAGAATAAATTTGAGCAAACGAAAGAGATGAGAAAAATGAAAAAGGGAAGAAGGTATGAACTGTATTGCATACCGCGACTGCAGCAGATTGAGGATTATCTTAGGTTTTCCGAGGAATATCAGATGGGATTTGAATATAATGATTTTTTTCTTCCCTCGCTTTTGGATAACGAAACAGAAAAAGAGCAGATGATAAAAAAGTATTTGTCTTTTGGCAGAGATTGTTCCAAGGATACGCTGCATGGAGCCTTTTTTGATGTGTGTATTGATAGTATTGACAGGAAAATCTTTCAGGTCAGTGATTTGAGGATTCGTCAAAGCATGGAGATTGCAAGAAAAATGGGCCTTCGGGCAGTCATCTTTCATACAAACTATATCGTAAATTTCCGTTTGCAGTCATATCTGGAAACATGGCTGCTGCGCAACGAGGAGTATTGGCGGAAAATCCTTAAGGATTATCCTGAACAGGAAATTTTTATGGAAAATATGTTTGATGATGCGCCAGGGCTTTTGCAAAAGCTTGCTGCAAAAATGGCGGATGAGCCGCGCTTTTCTGTGTGTTTGGATACTGCCCATGCTATGATTTCAGGAAGTCCAGTGGAACTATGGCTGCAAGAATTAAAGCCCTACGTTTCTCATATACATGTGAATGACAATGATGGGAAAGCGGATCTACACCAGGCAGTGGGAGACGGGTGTTTCCCATGGGAGGTGTATCACACATGGATTTGTTCTTTTGAAAAAAAGCCGTCCGTTTTAATTGAGGTGAAGGAGTTTGCAGATTTAAAAAAATCCGTAAAGTATATGCAGGAACATGCGCTGTATCCTTTTGTTACATAAGAACATATCCTGCTGTGTAACAGTTCAGCCCTTTCAGCTCTGAAATAGAGCTTTATTCAAAGGATTTTCA